>Ga0214477_100007_pt1 | contig 136917 bp, 91 predicted proteins | sample M1_20Mar14CPVII9_FD_165058 | JGI IMG/M metagenome (GOLD analysis project Ga0214477, IMG submission 165058) | Marine eukaryotic communities from Monterey Bay, California, United States - M1_20Mar14CPVII9sort6BwellC16 | ecosystem: Environmental > Aquatic > Marine > Unclassified | place: USA...
CTCTCTCTTGTTCAACACTACTACATGGCCTTGCAATACCCAACATTCTCAATGATATATGTTCAACATCTTCCAACCTAATCGACGCCCATTTCCATCCATAACTACCATCCAATAGAGACTTACAGAGAACATATTAAAGATGTTTATTGATGATAGTAGACGTGTGAAGACGAAAATATGAGCTTTCAATAGCAACTCCAATCAATAAAACATGACGAGTGACGTTGCATAGATACCACTTGAAAAAGTCGATGTAAGTGGGGGCATACATCAAGTCCAGGGGCACATGGATCATAAATCATAGCGACCCAACCGCTTTTCTCAGCAATAGTTTGTAGGGGTGTGGCATTATTAGTAGTCAAGGATTTATACATCTAGAGAGGGATAGAGAGGTCTATTAGAAGAAGCAGTAGAGTAGTGAAGTCTATAAAAACCTCATACAACAGAGCAGCAGTAATATGGTAATGCCTAATAATAATAGTACTGAACTCATTCCCAATGTTACCCGTGTTCGTGATGCATCCGGATTTGTTGGCACGGTTGTCTATCTAGGTCCGGTTGCTTCTGCTAAATCTACAACAGAAGTTTATGCTGGTATATCGTGGGATGATGTTACTCGGGGTAAACACGATGGTTCAGTTATATGCCGTACTACTAATCAAATTGTTAGACATTTCAAGTGTGGACCAACACAAGGATCATTTTTACGTCTATCAAAAGTTGATGTTGGTGTGGAATTAACACCAGAACTGTTACGATCGAGGTATGTCAAACCTGATGCAGAGCTCATTGCACCTGATAATATACTACCACATGTGGCACGCACATCTGGTGGACGAGATAAGCCAATTGAGTTCTTAGGTGAGGTGAAAATTAGGAGTAGACAACAGTTGGAAGATGTTGAACATATATCATTGAGAATGTTGGGTATTGCAAGGCCATGTAGTAGTGTTGAACAAGAGAGAGAAATGGAAGAATTTAGTCATCTCAAGTCACTTGATTTAGCAGGCAATTTATTATCTAATTGGGGGGATGTATTGGGTATATTGAAACAATTCAATAACTTACAAAGTGCTAGTTTGGCATCAAACCGTATCAATGATTTATGTTCATCTTCATTATTAAGCGGATTCTCAATGACGGGGATGGTGAATTTGAATCTCAACAGTACCAATATCAGCTCATTCAAAACTTTACAACTTATTGGTGAGGCAATGCCCAACTTGGAAGATTTATGTGTGGCACACTGTGATTTATCAGACATTGAAGAAGAATGCCACAATAATAACAAAGCTCCGGAAGTTGTATTTCAAAATCTAATTCTACTGGATTTGTCAGATTGCAACCTGACCTCATGGGAACAACAGATAATGTCACTCCAAACATTGCCAAAGTTGGAGTCTCTCATTCTCAATGATAACAAAATTGAGCACATCAATATCCCAGCAGCTGAAAGTGATGCATCATTTGCTTCACTGACATCATTGCAACTTGCGGGGACATCTATATCAGATTGGTCTGCAATTGATAGTCTCAACAGGTTACCTGCACTACGATCGCTACGATTGAGGAATACTCCTCTGACTTCTCAGTTAGGTGTTGGAGAAGTCCGGTCGACAGTTATTGCCAGGTTACCAAATCTTGAGTTTTTCAATGCCTCACCGATTACAGAAAGAGAACGAGTTGAGGCCGAACGTCGCTATGTGAGCAATGTGGCACGTGAATTGTTAATGATATCATCTGGTGCATTACTTTCGTCTACTGTTGCAACCGACGATGAGAAGAAGACTGCTGGAAGTGAGGATGAAGAGACTAAGGCCAAACAGGTACAGATTCATGCACGACACCCTCGTTTTCAATCTCTGCTCGAGAAGCATAAGGAAACAATGATGTCGACGTGTTCAGCTACTGGATCGTCTGGTCAAGGGAATATTGGAGATGATGTTATAGGAATAACCATCCGATCTATGGCGGCTGCAAGCTGTGATGTGGAGCCGTTAAGGAAACGTATTCCACGAAGTCTCAAGGTTGGTAGAATCAAAGCAATGTGTGCTCGAGCTTTTGGATTAGACATTGATTTGCAGATTTTGCATTTCCGTATTGAGAATGATCCCTTCCCAACTGAAATGAATGATGACGATCATACTCTCGCATATTATGGGGTAACCGATGGGGCAGAAATTCTAGTAAATGAAGTGGATGTTGAGGCTCAAGAACGAGAAAAGATTCGGCAATCAGAAGAACATAACAAGCGTGTGAAAGAGCAAGAACAGCATGTTGCAGTCATCCAATCAATGCAAAAGAATGAACAAAGAATGGTCATAGGTAGCTAGGTATGATCTACAGGAATGTATGTTTTGGTTCAATTGATATACACATACTTCATTTCAAGTTATAACCTTCAATAAAAGAATATATTCGTTGTGTAGTACCAACAGCAACCTTATCTAAACTTCAACTCTCTTCCGTTTTACCTGAACTACTGCTCTTCTTTTTGGCGTCTTCATCGTAATCAACTAGAATTCCCTTTTCACGTAGCAGTGCAAGTGATCGTTCTGTACTTGTATGATGAATGAATATACCACCACGTTGCTCCCATTCCTCTTTCAAAGAAAGCCTATCATCAATGAGTACATGATTCTCCTTACTTTCGTGATGTTTGTTTTTACTCCAACATGTAATTATATTTACTACACCATCCCTATTCTTTCGTCTGCCACTAACACACTCATGCTTACTGCGTGATCCCGCCATGTCAACATGATTACAAGTCAGTGTTTCCTCCTCTTCTAGGACGAGCTCTCTCTTACACCAGGCAAACTTTTCTGCTCGGCTTGACTTTGTTAGAGGAACGCCCGTTAATATATCTGGAGTATTGCTGTGTTGTTTCAATTCTCTCCACAGATCCTTCCCGTCTGTAGTCCATGGTAAATTGCCGTAGAAATTATCCACTTTATTGATTCCACCCCACATTCTACCAACATGTAAATCATCTATATAATAAAGATTAGAGGAGCAATGCACCAATCATGAACCACAAAACATAACATATCATGTGCACAAAATGTGTGTATAAATGGCATAAGATATGAGCAGCTTACTACTTACCAGGACCCTGCCCGTTGAAAATCTTTTTAACACCAGCTTCAAAGTCTACCAATACACCATCTAAATCACAAAATATTTTATAACCAGTTGTTGTTTTGTCCTCTTCCAATACATCTTTTGCACTGGTAAAAAAGGATCCCAGTGACTTCTGTGTCTTCTTGGATTGCTGCTGTGATTGCAACGTTGACGCTGATCTCTTTGACATGATAATAAAGGCTGTTATTATCTTTGTATTCATTTCCGCCGCCACATATGCCAATTGCAATGTGTATGTCCGGTGCAAATCGACCTCATAGAAACTTCAAATTTCTGAAACTTCAAATTATTTATCAGAAATACGATGTTTTCAAGCTAACATTTGATATATGAGCACTAATCACTTATATGACATGCCGTGGATTAGTATATAATGAGCAGAAGTCGCGGAAGACAGTATTGATATTGCTGCTAGGTGGGAGTGCGGGGATGGGTATCGATTCTAAATTTTTTACGCCCTAAAAAATCAAAAGTCAAAGATCTTCTCGATATCGAAGAATTGAGGATGAGAGGTTATTATCATCAATCTCCACTTATATTTTGATGCACCATCAATACAATAATTAATGACAGTATCATCTCTGTGGAACGTTCTCGATGATGGAGGATGTGGCAGTCCAGTGGGCAAAGAAGATTTCAACTTGCGTGGCGATAATGGTACCAATCATCAAAAGCAAACCATATTAGCAGTCGATTTAAGCATTTGGATATGTGAGGGCATGTCCAGTACTGTACTATCTTCATTTCATTCAGATCCAAGTCTTTATTTAGTGTATCAGCGGACACAGAAGTTGTTAAAACTAGGGTTAGGATTAGTGTTTGTAGTTGAAGGACAAAGACGTGTAAGATGTGAACAACAAACAAATACACAACAACGAAAAGGATCTGCCTTTGCCAATGCATCAAAGCGATGTGAGACTATGCTGAAGTGTTTGGGTGTACCTGTAGTTCGTGCAGAAGCAGAAGGAGAAGCATTATGTGCCCTTTTGGATTCTTCTGGAATAGTAGACGGAGTGATATCAAACGATGGGGATTGCTTATTGTTTGGTGCAAGAACAGTCTACACTAACTTTACCTGTGAGAATCTAGAGAATCGAAAAGTGATGCGGTATGATGCAGACAAGTTAGTTGCCAATTTGTCAGCTGACACAAACAACAACAAGAGAAGTCTCAAACTTAGCCGAGAAGATCTTATTGCATTTGCAATCCTATGTGGATCGGACATGGTTGGTCGTGGTATTAACCAATGTGGTAGTCGAAAGGCTGTACAATTTCTAGATGCGTGCAAGAGTTTAAAAAAGGATTGTCTTGATGAGCTACTATTGTGGAGTTCCAAGTCTAGCAAGTCTTCAGAGATCTATATCGATTGTGATGATGACGGTCCCTCAACAATAACCTCAAGATGTTGCAGTCTATGTTTACATCCAGGAGATAAGAGATCCCACGAAAAGCATGGATGCTCTGAGTGTGGCACGAATCCAGGTGAAGGATGTATCGTGGTGTCAACAAGTGAAAAGTGTATCCGAGCAATGAAAGATAAGTGTCTGGCATCATCATCTATTGCTCCAAGAAATATTGTGATGGAATACTTTAAACCAAACAATAACAACATCCCTAGCAGTCTCAATCAGTTGAAATCAAAGCCATATGAAGTTTTGATAGATGCATCTGCGCTATTCACAACATCCTTGATCGTCAAGGGCAAAACTAAACAGAGTTCGGAAGAATACGTCAAACAAACGATTCCATCACTACTTGTCAGACTTGATCTTTGGTCGAGTGCTCCAAGAAATCGTTACAATACAAAGCAAAGGTTTAAGCCTACTCCTGTGCGAATTGAAAAGAGTGTTGTAAGGCAATCTATCCCGTCATATGAGATAATTTGGTCGATGTATACAACTAACGATGATACACAGGTTCAATTCAATACCTTTGAAAGTAAATCTCTTATTGATTCTGTCTTTCCACAGCTGATCAAAGCATTTCAACAGGCACAGAGACGGAAGCAACAAGGAAGGAATGAGCTGGAACGTCGTAAAAGATATGGTGGTCTAGCTCAGAGTATGATACCCAATCAATCTCAACATCGACCAGACTTCTCTAAGAAACAACCTGTTCAAAAGAGGAAGCGTGCAGCTCGTGAGCGCAACTTTGATATTGAAAGACGAAGTAAGCACCAGAAGAGGTCGGTTGATGAGACTAAAAGACAAGGGGTGGGCAATGATGTGAACATGTTAATGAATAATTTGCCAAGCACCGCTTCATCTGATGATACATCGTTGTCTCCTAGTGTTGACGATGAAGATGGTAATGAAATTGTAGAGGATGTTAGAAAGTGGGAACGGCCAGAGTTTGCTGCTCAAGGAGATTGCGTTGACCTCAACAACAGTAGAGAATCTTCAGCGTTTGATGCTCTTGATGACTCTGATGAATATGATTATAGTCAGTTGAAATCATATGAAAAGAGCAATGAAGAGCATCAGGAGGTAGAATGCTACCAGCAATATAATGAACTTCTTGATGGTCGGCGACAATCAGAGGAACAAGCTGGGCATACGAATGCGGAACAACTCCTCACTGATCAAACTAGTGCTAGCCACAGTCAGTTGCACTTAGACAAAATCGCTTATACTTTGGAATCTGATGAACAGTGGCTACAAAAAGAATATGATGCACCTTCTCATCACAATCGTGAAGGGTATGAGTACAATTATGAAGCTGCCAATGCATCTGTAGATCTCCGAAAGCGAAATGAAAGAGTTTTTTGCAACTTTGGAATTCAAATTGAGGTGACGCCTCTCGGCCGTTCTGGGAAGGATTGGTTTCGGTTTTGATTAGTATTATTGTGTATGAGTGTAGCTTGGAGCTGCATTAATATAAACACATTACTTTACTAGAGCTACTTGTTGTTTGCTCCTCCGATGTTTATTTTGTTCAGTAAGATATTGCCCTCTTGTTCATCAACTGCTGATATATAGGTTGTCAGTCTCATTACATCAACCAAGAGATTAGGAATATTGCTTGCCGCTGCTTGTGATAGTAACTTTTTTACACAATCAATCCTGTCGTGCCCAAGTAAGTACATGCAAATAGAATAGAAAGCCGAATGATCATCCTCTTGTCTATCCCAGTCGCTAATCTCTGATACTAGTTCCAAATGAGAATCCAATAAATGCTCTAATTCATCTACTCGATCATATAGCATACATAAATCAATGTATGTTTCAAGAGACAACCCATTAAGATCGTGCAGCACCAAATCAACATGACCTCTTCTAATGAGAAATTGAGCCAGTGCATCATGTTCAGGCTGAGGAGTAGAGACAATCCACTTTCGAGCTCGATCGAGTAAGTTAGCTGCTAATAGTGTACCGATTCGAATCATTGGATGAGATAGTGGTAACAACCGTAGTCCGCAATTAGTCGAAACAAGAAGTCCACCTGAATGATATGTTAAAATGTGTGGTTGTGCCAAGGATGTAATGATAGGAGATGGAGATGAAATGTCTGGGTTATCAATTCCATAGAGTGGCACGGCGTCTGTAGCGATTACAAATGAATCTAATTCGCATATAGTATCCTCTTGTTCAATATCACCCAAGAATATAACGTGAACAGATGATTGTGTTGAGCAATATAAGGCTCCATGAATAAACTTCATTGATACAAGTCGTTGTGTGTTGTTGGCACCTCCTACTTGAACTCGAACCGAGCCCAATAAGATGAATTTAGACTCCTTGGACAAGTATATTGTAATTCTTGAGCCAAAGGATACAGCACAAAGCTGACCACTCTCCTCCCAAGTAAGAAGATCTGGATGCGGCATGGATGTGCCAATTGTCGTGTATGCTGAGGCTCGTTCGTCATTCTTTTCAATGGCACTGCTCTTTCGAGAGTAGAAATAGGTTACATCATCACTTATGTCGGGTCTGTCTGATTTGGATAGACAACCAACACACAACGAAGGTCCGCCAAAGAGAGAATTGGGGATAATACGATCGCCTCCTCGAATGCTTAAACTCCCAAGGCTCACCGTTGTTGCTGCGGCTATCGACGCTCCGGCTGCCAATTCAACTGCATCTACTTCAACCTCGGCTAGTTTGTACAACTCTACTTTTGGTTTGCCTTTAGTTTTGCTTGGTGGCATGGAATCGACTTCAAAGTCATCGTTGAATGCATCTTGACCTTCAGAAATGTCCTGTGGAAATACCACTTCTTGGCTACTTTCTCGTAGAAGTGCAAAGTTATCTTCATCTCCTACCCAAGCAAACGATAGAACATTACTTCCAAAGTCGACAGATGGTGTAACATGCTGCTGCTGTAGCTGTCCAGCTCCGCCTTCAAGTGCACTAGTAGCAGGTCCTACAGTATGCTCCCTTGCCAACAGACTATTTGCATGCAAAATTTCATAACGTTTCTCGCTCTCCCAATATAAACAGAGATATCTACCACTAGGAGAAGACATTAGCCGTGGTGGACATTTCATGTACTGGGTAGACTCAACAACAGTTGACATGCGTGTCACTCTTGTCGTTTTCCAAGGTATCTTTCTTTCGTGTAACTGACAGAGCATCATGGGATCGTGAAGATCCACTTTTTTAATGAAAGCTTGCTTTGTATCATGTGAAGAAGAGCTTGAAAGTCGAGACGTGTACACAGCATGATTCTCAATATAGATGATACCAGGTCTATTTCCAACGCCTCCGATTGAAATGATAGAATGAACTGGGCCCGAAACAATCTTGGGATGATGATGGTTACTGGTCGTATTCTCAAAGGCATCAGAAGTAAATAGATCAGTACTCCTTTTGTTATTCGTCAATGGCTCAATCATTGTGGACCATGTTTCGCCGTCAGCTACATTGGCAATGGCAACTCCTTGATCTGTTGTGACTATCAAGGTATCTGATACCAAAGAAGAAGCGCACACTGTAGAAGCTCTTGCAAAAAGTGACAACCCGGCAAGTGGAATCTCGTGACACTTTGTACTATTGACATATAATAGTTTTGGCTTGGCAATGTTTACCTTCTTCTGTTTGCTCTTGGCTGGAGATGATGTTGATGATGAAGATTGACTTCCACCTTTTTGTAGTGTATCAATATTATCAGTAGCTACAGGTAGAGGTGCAGAATAAATGAGTACCTTTGACAAATCTGTTGATATACCAACACATGATAATGAAGCCGTGGTAAGAGGAGAGAGTGACAAACCAGTAACTATACTGTGATGTGATGAAGCAGCAGATACAATTGTCTTTGGTAATGATATTATCGCAACGGGTGGCATTTTGGGTGGCGGACGAGGCGATGATGAAGGCTTCGCAACACTGGCAATCAGTTCATCTACTAATGAAAGATCCCAAACTTTGACAAATCCTCCTCCATTCTCTTCCGCTACCCATTTACTCATGAAAGCTTGATCTTCCTCATCTTTTTTCGCCTGTAATGATTTGGGTGCGACCGAGTTTAAATCATATTCTCCTCTGTGATCAATTGAAGATAATGGTGCATTCGAGGGCAGTGACCAAGTCAATAAGTTTCGATGAGCATCATAACTAATAGTAGGGGTAACTTTTGAGTATGGTGCTTCTGATGCACCTTCATTTGATTTGGCCAACTCTGCTAAACCCCAAAATCCACCAGATGTACGAGCCTGAGGAAATGATAATGCCGGTGATGCGCGAGGAGACATTGTTAGCCGTCCAAGTCCATCAAGTCTCACCAATGGCTGAGTTTAGTTGAGAGGGTAGTAAAGTGCATCAAAGAGTTGTTAGTAAAAAATATAACTTGAAATAGGCATGGGCAAATAGATGAAACAACACCAACTTATACTCACTGGTAGTACATTCAAATCACGCAAAGCACCCGTAGCACGATCAATCATAACATGCACATCCCATAGAAAAGCCACACCAGATGCACAAACTGTTAACAAACGAGAATGAAGGACTAGCGTTGCATCGTCCTGGTCATCAGATTTAGTCTCTGCATCGTTATTACCTTGAGGTGTTGGAATAAGACTCGATTGTTTAGAACTCGTACTTATATTATATAAAGGATCAACATTGATAATCTTTACTACTGGATCATTGCGTCCGTTAGGACCCCTTACTGATTTGACTGTTGACTGTCGTGTTTGTTTGCTACTACCAATCGAAGATGTTGTTGAAGTTGGTGATGACGGTGATGCTGAGACAACTCCAGCACCTTGATGCTGTTCAACTTTTGATGAGTAAAGCATGGAAGGTACCAAGTTGTAAAATCTCATTGCACCATCTGAACAACCATATACAACAATTGAATTAGTGACTGGAACAAATGCCGATGTGGGTGTATATTGTACCTTCAAGTCTTTACCACTAGATGTACGTTGTCCTTCTAAACAACATAGGATTGTAATCTCATCTTGTTCTTCTGCAGTTGTATTGGTGGTATTATTATTGAATTGCAATACAACCAAAACATTATCAAACTGCAATCCTAAGCATAAACTTTTTCCCATGATGCCATTAACATTGTTTAAATCAGAATCAGCATGTAATACAATTGGTTGTTTTTGTTCACCTTCCAAAAATCCACTACTACTTTCCTTCAAGTTGGAAAGAAATCCATATTGACGTCGTGTATGCCAAAACAATGCATTTCGATCTAAAAATGTTATTGATTGTAATTGTCCAAGTGATGATAATGTAAAGTTTGAATTTGTAATTTTATAACTTTTCGACTTGTGTTGACGATATTGATTGATATAGGATGGTAATTTATTTAATGATACTGAGGCTAGTATATTACCTCCTGTACTATTGTTGGATACAGATGTACCATGTCGGTTATATTGTTGAATTACAAGACGTTGACTTTTTACAGCAGATGTGTGTGTATTGTTGTTGGAAGCAGCAGCTGATGTGGGAGGAGAACCTCGACTACTCCTTTTATTTGTAGGGGATGGTACATTTGTAGTTGATAATTCCTCCTCGAGATATGCAATTAGTGGTAATGATGGGTGCACCTCCAAAGCTCTAATATTTGATGTTTTTTGAGTATTGTTGTTGTTGTTCACATCTTGTGAAGTATTTGCAATAACGCCATGTTGGCTCAACACGGACGATAGTACAGATGAATTCATTGCAAATCCGTCGCTACTCTGTGGTTTATATGATCTTGTCTCGATCCTCGTATCAAGGCTATCAAGTACGATATAAATAAGCTACGTATCAACATGGAGCTATCGGCTATCGCTATCAGTGGGGTTCTTTATGTGCCCTATTGAGCGGTTTAGGGGTACTAACCAGATGGCAAAATACCAAAGACACTCAAGCTCAATTAAAATGGTGAGATACCTAAGGTGTTGATGTATCAATAAGATGGGGTATGATATGAATAGAAAACGTGTAGGACTCTGCATTATTATTGGCAGAGTGGTGTTATGTTCTTTGTTATTAACAGCAACTTCTTCAACATATGCATTTACATTGCAAACTACACCGATGTCTTCTATTGCAAGAAGAAACAGTAGTGGTAATGCGCGTCTCTTTGTATCCTTATCATCTCCCGAATCTGATGAGAGCGAAGACATAGTTGTTAGAGAACCAAGCGCTACCATCAGTCTTAGTAAGGATATCAAGAGCAGCAGTAATGTTGAAGAAGGAGAGAATGTTAGTAATAATCAGTTCAATTTCAACGGTGATACTATCATTTCAAATATTGGTGTTATTGTTATCACATTGCTAATCGCATCACTTAGCCTGTCTCTTATTGGAAATGTAGGAGGAGCTTTTGCGACTGAATTATTAAGAGAGGTATCCAACTTGATTGGCATCATGATCAATGTCACAGCTGGAATTGGTACTGCAATAGTTGGTATGCTAAAGTTTATCTTGCCGGTTCTTGGTAAGGGAGTTGCAGATGGTGTGGTTGCTGCAACGCCAATCGTAAAAGATGCTGCATATAGTGCCACTGATGCAGTAGCAAGTACAACTCTTCCTTTGCTGGATACAGTTGGGCAAGCTGTTGATACCAGTATTGTTAGTCCAGTTCAACAGGCTGTTGATACTAGTATTGTGAATCCAATTCAAGAAGCGGCGGGTAGTGTAGGTAAGGCTATTAATCAGGCACTTCCAGATATCCCAGATCTACCAAAAGTATCGGCTCCAGACTTGCCGACATTACCAAACTTACCATCGATGCCAGAGGTTGACCCATCCATTACGATTGGTGGTGTGACGATATTCTAGTAGATTAGTACAACAGATGCACAAACAAATTTACTTAAGAGAGTCATGAATGAGTCCGACAGAATCAATATCTGTATGATGATATATCCTAGATTGCTACAAAAGAAAGACAGAGAAGATACAGAAAAGAAAAGGTGAATTGTAGCGGGAAACATCTACCTATCAGAAAAGAGAAGTATATTGCACCGAAAACCACACGAGTAACAGCTAGACAACAGAGAAGAAAAGTTACTAAGCTTCGCTCGTATTGTGGTACCACTAGTATGTAAAGTAATTGAACCATACCTCAACTTGTGCAAGTACAATAGTATCAGGGTCTCAGCCTCCTCTCGTGTAGGTATACTAATACAACAATCATAAAGATTCTTATCTGTAACGTCACATGTGTATGTGTAATAAGTGCACGCAATAGCGAAGGCGTTTTCATGGTGGCTGCCCGTGACGTTTAGCGAGCAGAGTGTGAGAGTTAGAGAGTTAGTTGAGGTTGAGAGTTAGTGTTAAGGTTGAATCGAACCTTTATTATTAAATATTATGGATAGTGGTAACAACAACCGAATAGGGCTGTCTTTTATAGCCGTTGTATTGTGTCTTTATACATTTGGTTTAATCGAGACAGTTTGGCATCTTCCCGAGGCAAGTCATCATCGTCGACGAACGTGGTTGAGGAAATTACTTAGATCTGGCAGTGGTACTACTAGACTGCAGGGTGGTAACATTAATTTGTCAGTACATGGTATATCAGATGTTGCAACAGATGATGAAAACGATGGTGATGATGAGGAAGATGATAATAATGACCCAGTTCCAGCTGCGCAGTGGCCAATATCAATTAGAGATGAGGATGGGAAATTAGAAGAGGTTATACATCCAGGTCATAAAGCAAAGGGTCATCCAGATGGTACGTTCAAATGTTGCATTCAGATATTTTTTGCTCATATCACATGTCTTAACTTTATGTTTTAATTGCAACATAGTACCCATGATGGTCCCTAGATTCTGGGTGGATGATCCAGTATCTGTACATCAAATGACTTTAATGCCACGAGAATTGGCAATGAAGATTGGAAGTTGTATCCATCCTAATAAAAATGGTAATTATGCTAGAGGAGATGAATGTCCATTGAATGAACGTACAATATATGTTGCAATTGCTTCTTATAGGGATTGGCAATGTAGAGATACAGTTACAAGCATCTTCTCAAGAGCACAAAATCCTGAGAGAGTTAGGGTTGGAGTAGTGGATCAAATTGTTGAAGGGGAAGATGGACCCTGCGATTCTCCCCATAAACCCTGCAAGGATGACCCTGAACAGCCAATTTGCAAATATAAAAGTCAATTGGATGTATTCCAGGTCGAAGCGTCACTGTCAATTGGGCCAGTATTCGCTCGTCATATAGGTCATAGACTTTATAGAGGAGAGTATTATTATATGCAAAGTGACGCACAGTAAGTAATGTTGGTGTTTCTTTGTTCACTAGATGTGCAATAACTTACACTCATATATTTAAAAGTGTGACATTTACTAAAGACTGGGATGTTGATATCATATCACAACAAGAATCTACAAACAATGAAATGGCTGTCCTTAGTACTTATTTAACAGACATTGTTGGTAGTATAGATAAAAACGGGAACAGCTTGAGGAACACTCGACCAATCATGTGCAACACAGACTATGAGCAAGGTCAAAGCAACAAGTATTTAAGACATGGTAGTCAACCTGAAGCACAACCAACTATAAAAGGAAGTCCCCAATTACAACCATATTGGGCGGCGGGATACTCATTCTCTCGAGGTCACTTTGTTGTTAATGTACCATACGACTTCTACCAAGTGATGATATTCCAGGGTGAAGAAATGTCGATCGGGATAAGAGGCTTTACAATTGGTTATGATTTTTATGCTCCAGAGCGATCGGTGTGCTTCCATCATTATGCAGAAGGCAAGAATAAGAAGGCACGAAATAAGGTTCCTCATTACTGGGAGAATAGCAATCAATACTCCGGTGCAGGTATCGGGGCAATGAAAAGATTGCTTGGAGTTGTTCATATGAACCCAGAAGTATCGCCTGACGATTGGAACCACGAGGAAGAAGACAAGTATGGCTTAGGTGGTGTGCGTACCCCAGAACTATTCTATGAAACCTTTGGTATTGATGTAGTGAAGAAAACAACAGAGCATCATCTTTGTCGATTTGTGGAGTCAGGAAATATGCACAAACAATTTACAAGAGTACTCCGACCTGATGGTATGGGGATAGACTACTCGAAGATTGCTTATAGATTTAAAGATCCGATGAAAAATAGAGGCCGATAGCAATAAAATATGTTAGTCTAATCTAACATAATTTTGATTACTCTTCTTTCTTTTATCACACCTTCACTCCTTGCTTCACTTTGACTCACAAGGTACCGCTCCGTTTTCTAACATTATTATATTGAATACCCTCTTTCTTCTATCACCTATCAACTTTCGCTCCTTGCTTTACTTTGTATGTCACTACCAATAAGGACCATCCGTTTGTTCGCCAAAATCCCAACAGCATTGAAATTTTTCACTATCTAAGGCTCAGCACCAACAAACTAGTACACCCAAATTATTAGCGTCATTAATACAGAAATATAACAGCATAGTATGAGCGATGACGACGAGGACACCGTCGTGGGCAATTGCCTTCATTGCAACGCCCCACCGCCACCTCGCTCGAAATCCCGTGGCGGTAGCACATCATATTCAAATAGTCAACCTTGCCCTTCCACCTCAACAGCAATGGTTTCATCTACGGGTACAACACCCTCAGCTGCCACACGCGTGCAGGTATCGTGTGATGATTGTAGATCATTCATTTGTGATGGTAAGTAAATTATTTGTTGTTTATTTTTTATATGAATAGTTTATATAGTTTTTGTGCACATCATGTGTGCATTTTCTCTATTATGTCTGTGTTTAATAAAATATATTCTTCTAACATGAAACCGTACCCTCTCAATCAATACTTGATATTTATTATCAAATATAGGATGTCATTGGTGCCACGAATTTCAGGCTAATCACGAAATTCGGGTCTGTGATAGATGTGATGCATTTTATTGCCGGGGTTGCGACGAAATGGATCAGTGTGAGGATTGCAGTGAGGTAGTTTGTAATACGTGTTCTACACTCATGAGTTGCAAATTCTGTGGATGCGGATTGTGTGAGGATTGTGCCACCGCTTGTGGACGGTAAGTATTGATATTTTGGGGGTGTTTATAAATTTGTTTAATTTTGTTGCAATACATATCTCATTATTTCTGATTTATTTAATATACGTGTCAAATTTATTGAACCTGAAACACAAAATAATTAACAACAGCTGTGGAATTGTTCTGTGCGCCCGAGATGCTAAATTTGCCGTGGAATGTGATACATGCCGAATGTCATACTGCCTCGTTTGTCTAGCCTCTGGGACAAAGGACCCGTGTGTTCGCTGTGGTCATCGACCATCCAAGCGTGTGGAACAGTTGGTTCATTTACGTTTGAAATCCATCTACAAAGCGTTTAAACAATCGGGTGCATCCATGGGACCTGGAGGGAAGGGTGGTGCTATTAAAGGGGGAGATAGTTCTGCCATGGGTGGAAAGTATTCCTCAGCATTGCGTTCACTCACTGATGGAAATTCAGACTCGGGTGGTGGTGGTGGAAAAGATACGTTTACCAACTTTGATCAGTCAATGGCAAGTGAGGTAGCAGCCGTGTTACAATCTGCATCTAATTCCATGGCCAATTCGGATGGGGTGGATGGAGATGGACGTAGGAGGGGGAAACGTGCATCATCTGATGGTCATCACATGCCCAATTCTGGGGGAGCTCGGAATAATCGAGCAACTAACCGTGCATCGAATGCAGCCGCGGAACGTTACTTTCGTAAAACACAAGAAGAGATGCAAGCGGCGGCAGCAGCTGCGGAATCTGAGGCTGAGGCGGCGGCAGCGGCTTTATTGGCAGAATTAGATGAGGCGGAGAAGATCACTGGTAGTAAAAAGAAGAAGAAGAAGAAAAAGAAAAAGGGAAAGAAGGATGCCATCGTTGAGGAGGATGCTGAATTATCGGAACAAAATCCCACCGCCACTGCTGATAATGTTAAAAAGTCGGCAGAGGATATGGATGATTCTACCTCCGTATCGCAGAAGAAAAAGGGTGGTAAAAAGGGTTCAAAAGACTCCCTTGTGGCGGCAGATGAGGACTCATCAGATGAAGAGATGGACTTTGCACAATTAGTTGCTGGTGCTAAGAGTAGTAGTGGACCTTCCAAAAAGGATAAGAAGGAAGAAGTTAGTGAAGAGAAGGAAGTTGTTCCTCCTCCTCCTCCTCCTGAACCCAAACAACCAGAACCTACAAAGTCTGATGACTCAAAGGTGGAAACAACTGTTACTGCTACTGTTGATTTTGATGCTGAATTAGCCGTCTTGTTATCTAATGATGATGAAGAGGGTCTAGAGACATTTTTAGCCAACTTGAAGGGTGTTCCTGGTCTAGGTCCAGCACGTAAAACGGCTAAGAAGGCACTTAAAAAGATTAGGGAAAATAAGAAGCCAGCCGCTGATCCCCCACAGGAACCGGAGACAATGGTAACGGTCCAAACTCATACTAAGCCTCGCTCGGAGACGACAACTAAGAAGCCCAAAAAGGAGAAGAAGAAGAAGCAAACTGTTTCTCTGAAAGAACGTGCTCAGGCGGCTGCGGCGGAGGCCAAGGCTAGGGCAGCTCTCGATCCTAATCCACAACCTGTATCTACTGCCCCTCCTCCATTACTGGTAATTGTATCTAGAACTAATCTCGATTCAACCTCTAGTAAGAAGGGTGTTGCCGAGTGTGTTATGCAAATGTCCCCCAAAGTTGTGGGGTGGGTAATTGGTAAGGGCGGATCTCGAATTAAAGATATGATGGAGGAGAGTGGTGCAAAAATATGGATTGATCAAGAATCAATGGAAGAAACTCAAGCACGGGTAGTTTATGTCAGTGGTAGACGTACATCTGTTCAACAGGCCGTTCAAAGGATCAAAGAAATGGTATTGGAAGCCCCTATTTCAGTAACGGCGGGGGCAGACCCTGGTGATGCCATCCTTTCCTCCGATGCTCCCCAAAACTTATCTGTTGCTTCATTGACAACTATCCCGGCGGCGGTTCCTGCATCAACTGTTGCACAGAATACGCCAGTGGCAGCAAAGAAGAAAGTTGAACCAATGACGTCATTTGCCGCAGCAGCTGGCGCTTCATTGTCTACACCCACGGTTACAAATCCTGGCAGTCCACCAAAGCAACAACAATTGCCTCCTACTGCTCCTCCTCAACAAAGCTGGGCATTACCACCCATGGCAGAAGCCAATGTTGCAGGACCACCTATTTCATCCCCTCCTCCAGCCGTCGCGGAGGCACCCAAACCATTAACTGGTATAATTACTACTGTCTTGGGCTGTGATCCTCGATTTGTAGCATTGTTAATTGGTCGTAGGGGGTGGACTGTTAAGAACATTCAAACTGAGAGTGGAGCCAATCTTGACATAGATCAAACCGTGGATCCACCAAAGATTATTATTTCCGGACAAGTTGAGAATGTGCAACGAGCTGAACAGATGGTGCGTGATGTACTTAAATATCCTCATGCCCAATTGAATCAGGAAGCACAGCAACAACAGGCTATGGATAACATTGCTAACCAACGTTTCCCAGACCAACATATGGCAACCAATCAATCTCCCATGTCGATGCCTGGCCTACGCAGAGATGTATCTCATGACTCCCCAGGATCAATGGTAAGATACAGTATATCACATTTACTTGTGGATTGTACATTCAAATGATATTATCATTTCATTGTCTAATTATCTTCTGTCTCTTCGTTCCTCTCTTATAGAATTTCCCACCCGGCTATGCCCAATACCAGCAACAGCAGCAACAACAGCAAAGCCCTGGAACCATGGGGTTATTTCCCGAGTCGGCACAAGCTAGGATATCTGAGTTTTTGCCTAATGATCAACGTCCTCCGCCAGCAGCCAGTCCTCGCGGTCATCAGCAGCAAGATTGGGGCGGACATCAGCAAAATCAGCAGGTACAGCGAAACCAATTCTCTCTCCCACCATTTTCAGGAAGTCAAGGTCAACAACTTAATAGCAGCCCAAGGGATCAACAGTATAATTCGAATGCTCCTTTTAATCATCACTCTCCACCGCCACATGGGGGGAATAGACGGCCATCGACTTATACTCTACCAACCGAGCAACACCTTCACTTTTCTCCTCAGAGTCATGACGCTGCACCTCAGGCGCAGATGCAGCAAACACAGCAGGCACCTGGAAGTAGAATGAATGATTTCATGGGAAGTTCAACTGGCAATTCAAATCGTACCATGAATGGTGGTTGGGATCAACCTTCTAATAATGGGAACAGTATTGGAGGAGGAGGGTGGAGTCAGAATCAACAACTAACTCCCGATCTTAACCAACTGTCTGGATACCAAGGTCAGGCTCCTTCTTCTCGTTCACTTTTGTCTGAGAATCCATTTCAACAAATGCAACAGAATCGTCCACCTTCAGCCCCTGCCCCTTCGCAGTCGACTAACCCCGGAGTTAGTGATGATAGCATCATGGTTGATAACTTATTTTCATCTATTGGTGCGGCAGGGAAGGGTACGGAAGGACTTCTCACTGCACTGGGTTCAATCAGTCTGTTAGGTGGACCAACCCCTCCAGAGCCACAACCCCAACAGCAGATGGAGGATTGGGAACGAGCTTTTCAACTTAAGTAGGATTGCTGTGTGGTTATTAAGGATTTGATTGCCTTGACTTGGAAATGAGAAAGAGTAAAACCTAGAATCATGTCTCTTTTTATGAGACTTTGACGGGGTGTGTGTATTGAGGCAATATCTTAAAATTAGCTTCAAACTCGTACGAAAATGCGTGTAGTAGTATCTAAAGTGTTCCTATGTTGTTATCATTCTAGTCGTCATCAGCAGCACCGACTCGGCACAACACAAGTCTCTCATGATACTATCTGAAAGATATGCAATTAGCCTCCTCCCCTTCCCTTCATATAGCTTACTCCATTACCTAGGTTTCCTGATCTACTTCCTCCCTTCTGAGCATTCACAGCGTCCATTGCGTTGCCCATCATGTTTGACATCGGCTTTGCACCGTTCTGAGGCATCATTCCATCGGGTGGTCCCTGTGACCTAGGGTTGATGACAGTTTCATCGATTGAGAGGATAACTCCGGCTGCCTCCGCTGCAGATGCGAGAGAGTTTGACTTGTTATCGCTTGGCTCCCAAATACCGGCTTCAAACGTGTCGAAGATGTCCCCCCTTTCAATATCGACACCAAACCACTTCCCATCTTCGTCCTGTGTGTGTTTGCGACGTAATGCTGACAGGATATCATTTGAATCAAAGCCTGCATTGTCGCATAGTTGACGCGGCACAATCTCAAGCGCTTTGGCGAATGCATTAACAATGAGTTGTCCCTTACCCTCGATATTAAGGGCGTGTTCTCGTAAATGCTTGGCAACTTCCAACTCGACAGCTCCTCCTCCGGCAACAACTGACCGTGATTTCAACGATCTCTTCACAACCATGAGTGCATCGTGGATACTACGCTCACTTTCTGCAATAAATTGTTCTGATCCTCCACGAAGGACCATTGTAGATGTCAAGCTATTAGGACAGCCAGTGAATAGATTGAATCTTTCGTCGCCAACTTGTTTCTCCTCAAAGTCAGCACACGTTCCCAGTACTCCCTCGAATATACCATTGGTACTAGTTTGGATGGTGGCACCGGTGGCCTTGGCAACTCGTTTCAAATCTCCATCTTCGACACGTCCTGCACAGAAGAGTCCTCGATCGGCAAAGTATTGCGTGGCCAAGTCTCCAACAGGCAGTTTGGACAATACAATGTTCGCCCCACAGGATACACAGGAATCTAACTTGTCATAAATCACTTGCCACTCGGCATCAACGATACTCTGGTACTGCTCCGGATCCTCAATGCGAACTTCGGCATTCTCCTTCTCATTCTTCAATTCTAACTCAACATTCAACAATAATATCTTTGGATTACTAAACTTCTTTGTCATCTGTTCAAATCCTGCATATGAAAAAGTCTTCTTGAAGGCAACACCCTTGACGAGGAATGATTGCCGAACATCTCCACCAGGGATTTTCTTAATCCCAATCATACCACGTAAATCATCTAATCCATCCTCATCCATTGACAATGACTTGACAGCATCAACAATCATGGGTGCGAACAAATCCTGATGTGTAGCAATTAACTTTGAATTCAATGCAGTTGATGCGGTCTTTAATAACATTTCCTCACCCTCGGGTGTAGATATGTCAAATGAAACTGATAAGTCATTGACTCTCTTAACAGCAATTGATGCAGCTGATCTGATATTACGGATAATAATCTGTGGATGTACACCTTCCTCTACAAATGGTTTCATCTGCTTTAGTATTTCAACTGCTAAAAGTACAACAGATGTTGTTCCATCTCCAACCTCTGCATCCTACGGTGTGTGTTAGGTGTTTGTATGATTGTTGTGTGGATGGCAAGGAATGGTATGTTTAGAAGAAGATAAACAAAAAATACTCTCAAAGCAACTCAAGTAATACAACATTCTTACCTGACTCATACTAATATCCACAAGTGTCTTGGCAGCGGGGTGTTCAATTTCCAACAGTCTCATAATTGTAGCGCCGTCATTGCTAATAGTAACACGTCGTCCATCGGCTACAAGCTTGTCCATCCCCCGCGGACCTAATGTCGTACGTACTGCATCGGCTATTGCCTGACATGCATTTATATTACTAATTAATTGTGCTTTTCCCTGTTTGTTAGTTAACGTATAGATTGGTATGGATTAGGATAGGAAGTGTAAGAAATATTTGCTGCAATGATTTCAAGACACACAAACAATATGCTATCAAAACACTTACCTGTGAAGTATCAGTACCTTCTCTCAAGAGGATAATCCCCGGTCTCATACCTCCTGGCATTGCCATCTTTACTTATACAATTAGATATATTATAAACTAGAAGATCAGAGGAGAGTTGTGTGGTCTGGTAGGTTATCTAGTAAAAAATTAAAAAATGCCAATTAAAAGAAAGTATAAAAAAGTGATATCCCTACGTATACACACGCCAACGACTATCCCACACTTACCTGTTACTATAAAAATGATGTCTTTACCTGCTTATGTAACCTTATTTATATCAGTAGAGTGTTCAGTGGTCCAACTATTTATTGAGCTCGCTCGCTCAATATAATATCCTACACGTGTAATAATATTTCTCTACACTCTCACTAAAACTTGGGCGTACGATATATTACAAAGGAAACATAGTTGGTAGATATCAATATGGCTGGCGGAATTAATGGCAATACAAGTCAAGAAGATGATAAAAGTATCGGCAATGATTCGAGTACAAACATGTCGCTTGATGAAAGTTCAATAGCACACAATATGACATCTGCTACACCAAGCAATCTAAGTGGAGCTGCCTCTTTTGCAACGGGTAGACGAAAGAGTAATACAGCAACAGGAGCCCCACCAAACTTTTCACCATTAATGTCAGGAGAAGATTCAATGTCAATGTCTGGTATTGATACGCCTATGACAAACAAGAGTAATTTGAACGGGGATATGAAACCCAAGCCAATGACTAGCAACAACAATAATAATGGTGGTAATAACACAGGAAATGACAGTAAACCGCCGCCACCATATCAGCAACAGCAACAGCAATCTATTAGTTGGAATAATTGTAACAATTGGAATTTAGAACAGGCACGTCAACAATTACGTCGTGCAACAAAGGAGTGTAGTCGGAGAGGACTCAAACTTGCTAGTAGATGGGCATCTGAACAGCTCTTGGGGTTGGCAGTTAATAATACTACTGCAAATAATAATGGCAACAATAGCAGCAGTATGAATAAGTCAATGGATAGTCAAACATCAGTACTACCACTACCATTACTAGCAGAGGAGAAATGTCAACCAAACGATATAGAATTATATGCCACATCTTTATTTGATTTAGGTGAATATAGCCGTGCGGCACATATCCTAAGTATGTCCGCGTCATCAACGAATAATACATCTACATCACCATCGTCAGACGGATCACTTGGTCAGATTAATCCACCACGAGATAATTTAACCTCCATTGGGATATATTTACGTGCCTTTGCTTTATACTTAGATGGTGAACGTCGTAAGGAGGAACAGGTTACGGAGTTACGCGATCCATTAGAACGCACGACATTGCATAATACCAATTTGCCAAGATTGGAGGCGGAGTTACGACGTGCTAATTCGTTGGGGAAGTTGGATGCGTTTGGTTTGTATGTGTATGGGGTTGTTTTGAAAGGGTTGAGAGGAACCAAGAGTGGTTCACCAACAATTGGAGAGTCTGATGATGAAAATATGCAAACAAATAACAACAACAGTATTGAAGATAAAGAAGGAGGGGACATGGCACATCGTATATTAGTCCAGTCAATACTAGCATATCCCTTTAATTGGTCGGCATGGCTTGATCTTGGTGAATTATGCGTCGATGACCCAACAATTGATTCTGAGGTTGAGGAGTTATTACTTCCAATTGCAGATCATTGGATGTATCATTTCTTCTGTGTACATGTTTTTATTGAAAATAAGGCAAATGAGAATGCCATTTCCATTATTGAAAAGTTGGCAAATGGCAATGAGTTAGTAGATGAAGATGAAAATGATATGGCTGGCACTGACGAAACGAGGTCAGGATTTTTCGTTCAAAGTGCCTACCTTCAATCTCAACTGGCAATGGCATATTATGATGTTCGGGATTATGATTCAGCACATGAACACTTCCTTGCACTATCAGAGCGTGAGCCATATCGATTAGATCATATGGATGCCTTTTCCAACGTCTTGTATGTTAAGGATCAAAAAGTGGCATTATCACATCTCGCACATCGATCCGTCACGGTTGATAAGTATCGGCCAGAAACATGCATTATCGTGGGCAATTACTACTCGAGTAAAGGTCGACATGAAAAAGCTGTACAATACTTCCAACGAGCACTCAAGTTAGATCGGTCATATCTAAGTGCATGGACTTTACTCGGACATGAATACATTGAAATGAAGAATACAGCTGCTGCAATAGAGGCATATCGACGTGCAGTGGATATTAGTGATCGTGAATATCGAGCTTGGTATGGACTTGGTCAGACGTATGAGATTATGAATATGTTACTACATGCATTGTTCTACTTTCGAAAGGCGGCGGCGTTACATCCTCATGATGCACGTATGTGGTGTGCCATTGGAGGGTGTCTCCTTGGACTTGATCGTCGAACGGATGCCGAGAAGAGTTATGAACGCGCAGTATCGTTAGGTGATGGCGAAGGTATTGCCACGAGGAAGCTAGCCGAGCTATACCGCGAGGATGGTGATGAAGAAAAGGCTGCCAAGTGTTATCTCCGTCATTTAGAGTTGAGGTATCAATCTCAGTTGCCAGGATCGTTCACGGGTGCTAGTGCAGACACATCTCCAGAAGCATTCGAGGCTGTTGTGACCAACGTTCGTGTAGATGAACCAGAAGCGGAGGCACTTCTATACCTTGCCTATTACTATCGGGATAATCTTGAATATGACCAAGCCGTTATGTGTGCTACGAGATTAGAGGATTATCCTGGTCCAGAAAAGGAGCAGGGTAAAAGTCTGCTCAGAGATATACGATCACGTATGGATCAAAAGGCTGGAGAACGGAAGAAGAAGGGGAAAGCCGCCGCATCATCTACTACTACAACAACAACGCCTGCAACCAGAAGATCATTGAGAAGTGGAAGAAACTTGTCATTAGATTCATCAAAGGCAGCTAACTCGTCCTTTGAGTTTTCACCATGATGAGTGGAGTGATGATAATATTCTTATACATAAGATGTGTTCACTATTATTTAATGACTGTACTATTAACTAACATTAGTATAATGTGTTCGTTCCTAACATGTAAAGGCTACTGTCTCATAGGCAGTAAAGAGTATCGTAAGTGATCTCACTAAAAGCCCATTCTTGGCTTTTTTTTTTACCGCCTTTACTTAGGATACCTTAATCTCAATTTACAGACACCCTCACCCAACCACACCTCATATTTTCAAACAACTCTACATACAACACAATACAATACACCGGCAAAATGGTAAGAGATCTCTTTCTTAATAAGGATCCGCCCCTATCGCATACGCTTAAGGAAAGGCTGTCCCTATCTTCTCTGTAAAAAGGAGTATGATGGGAGATGAGCTTGTACAACCTAGTTGTATTATTCCTTGCGGGAAACCGAATAGGATTGGCCGCCAATTACACGTCTGCTGTATCATATGACAATGATATGACCAGCGTGTTATTCGCAACAATCAAATAGGTGGTTCTACGCTAAAAGAAGTGGATGCGGTTTAGGGGTTTTGGAGGCCTGAAATAATATGGCTTAAAAGTGTGCACATCATATTATGATTCTAACTTTGTTGCAATGAATTTTTATCCCCATCTACTACTTACTACTACCTTACAGGCTAAGGGAAAGGGATCAAAGAAGTCTACTGTCAAGTTCGTCATTGACTGTGCTGCACCAGTTGATGATAAGGTTCTTGATATTTCCTCCTTCGAGAAGTACCTCAATGATCGTATCAAGGTTGGAGATAAGGGAAAGACTGGCAACCTAGCCCAATGTGGAGTTGTTATTACCCGTGATCGTACCAAGATTACTGTTGCAAGTCCAGAGTCTCTTGGATTCAGTAAGCGTCAATTGAAGTACCTCTCCAAGAGATATTTGAAGAAGCAACAGTTACGTGATTACTTACGTGTGATTGCCTCCTCCAAGAACTCATATGAATTGAAGTACTACCAGATTACTGCTGGTGACGATGATGATGCTGAAGAGTAGATGATTTGATTTTAATGTCAATAATACTTCGATCAAAAGATTATCATCATCAATTTTGTACAACTACTTCATATAGATTGTAATATTATAGAACCCCAAACACTTTGAATCTGACTAGATCTAACCTCTATGAACTTACTCAGCCTCGTATCTATCTTATGAAGGCATCTACTACATGCTAAGGAATAATGCCGGTGCAGTACATGTGAAGTAGGTTTAAGCTTGCATCTCTAATGTTACATTACTAAATGAAGGTTCAAACAAACAACACATACTATGAAGGGAGATGAAAATAATACCTGGCTTTTACTCCAACACCACATACATTCACTCATACTTCTTCGTCATCAGTTCCTCCTCCTCCCATCATAGCATTCATGGCCGCCATGTAGGAGGACACAGCAGGCTCTGGCTCTGCATTTCTCTCCTCTCCAGTTGCCACAGGCGAGTAAGTCGGATACCATTCGGTCGGCTAGACAAAGAGAAGAGAATGGGATGCGTGAGTGATATGTAGCCAGGAATTCACACAGAAATACAAGACTTATGAGAACTTACTGGATCTGTTGGTTCTTTAATTGCTGATGTTGTAATAATGACATCCTCACGAGCATTCTCGTCTGGCAAAGGAGGTCTTCCGGTGAAGTTCGCAAGTGCATCAACAAGTGGAGGACGATCCTGTACTTCATCAAGAGGTGGCCTCTCTGCAGTTGTTGTTGTTTCATCCTCATCGCTAGCTCCCGGGTTAGTAGCAGTGGGGAACGGCGTTGCTACTACATCTGGTACAACTGGCGGTGTAACTGGTGGCAAAGTTGGAGGTTCAATCGGAGGTGGAGAGGAACTGATTGGAGAATCGATACTCTCAACTTCGGTTGCTGTAATCATCATACTCATACTACTGCCAGTATCATAACCAAGGTAGGCTTCCTCTGCCAAATGAGTAGTACTACTACCAGATGATTTGCCAGACTTGCCAGAAGACGTTGTTAGACCTTTAGGACGATGGACGACAGTGGAACCAATCTTGGATGACTTTGATGTGTGTTTAAACAACTTGGTTGCCTTGCCGTCTGGTCTGGGTACTTGTAATTGTCCAGTAGTGGACTTGCTAAACATTTTCGAGCCCTTACTGAACATGACTGTTATTAATTAAAAGTAGATGTGTGTACAGTTTGTGAGCAAGACATAGATCAACTAACTATCCGTTCACATAGCATACTATAGAGTTGTGAACTTACGATACGGTTGATCAATAATATGCCCCATTGACATACAATCAACACCATTCTTCGATGACTTTGACTTGCCTGATTTTCCTCCACATCCTAATGATTTGCCCGTCTTACTCTTGCCAGACTTGGCAGCTGCTACATATGCAACAATGGGAACAATCGGTGCCGACGTTACTGGAGAAGGCGTGACAGGAGCAGGTGTTGGACTATCGGTCACAGCAGCTTTCACAAAGCCAGTAGTTGGTTCTTCAGTGGTAATTGGACTTTCGGTGGGTGATGCCGTTGTAGGTGATGAACTAGGCACAACTGTAGGATAATTTGTCACTCCCTCACAAAACTCGGCACGTGGTGATTTATACTGTTGTAATTTCGTCCAACCGATAACATCACCGGTATTAACTGGTACACCAGAACAATTATCTAGCTCATATCCCCAAACGACTGTGTTTTGAACCACAATACCTTCCCTATTTGGTCCAAACAGTACCACCATGACACCACCGCTGGAAGATGCGCGTTTCAGAGTTTATGAAGATGAAAGAGAAGTGGTTGCAACAAATGTTAGTACATGCGGCTTGCAAAGGCAATCACATAAAGGCAAACTAAGCTCAAATGAAGTATTTGAATGGCCGAGTCTTCATATTGAATACACCATAACACATAACAAAACAACACAAACTCGGACTTTCGGTACTAAGTCTGATTGTTCATCAAGTGATTTATCAACATCAAGTTGGGCCGAAATAGATGGGTATGTAATCTCCTCACCATTAGATAATGATGTTTCAAAATATTCCGAGTTTTGATTAATAATATCATTGAAATCAGCGTCAAACTCAAGGAAGGTGACAGATGTTACTGATGTTACTTGTGTATCGAGTGCTTGAATATGTCGATCTTGTTGTTGTTGTTGTGCTTTTGCAGCGGCATGGTCGTAATGTGATGAGAAGGAATCTTTAGCCTGTTCAAATAATGCTAAAATCTTTGTCCTATCGAGCTGCTGTGTATTATGGTGCACCACAACATCATTAGTATTATTTGTTGTTTCTTCTTCCTTGTTATCATTAACTTTGCGTCCAAACACGGTATTATCGGTATCACTGATATTACTACGCAATCTTCGTCGTGTACCACCGCCAATACCGGGTATACCAACATCACCATCGGCAACATCCTCAGGTGTATTACCCTGAGTGAAGAAACATAAACTGCCTTCGATACCCATGTTATCCATATACGTTTCATCATTGCAACCACCATTAAAGTTAAGTTGGAAGGTATATTCACGTGGTGTACAAACACATGCACCTTCTGGTAAGGTGGGTAAATCGTCATTACCATTAGTTGATGAGAGTGGCGGACGAGATGACATTGACATTGATTGTTGAGCCGATATGCCGATGGGGAACGATGCGACGGACGCCGCTATTAATAATTTGTTCATCATGCTTATTATTTATTTATTATTGACTAGAAGAGGGCTATCTACGATGTAAACACTCTTCCTCATGCACCATATGTGTTATGTGAGGCACTTACTATGAGAGTTGATGACCGTTGGCTGCATACAAGAAAGTGACATTTTCAAATCAGAGAAAGGAAAGAATGAGGAGCGTTCGATCGCCATTAGAAGTGAATGTCGACTGATGTTAATGATCATGTGATATCTTCATTTGACTGTAGGTACCATTACCATATCTTACTCTGTCCATGCTTGCAAATATTTAGAGAATATGTAGAGCTAACAACATGCAGTTTGGAAGGTAGGTGTATTAAGTTGTTTGCACGGCAATGGGATACGATGTACGGTGAACATAATTTAATGTTCGAGTGGTATCATCAAGAAGGTTAGTGATGTTATTGCCTATCGTACTCTCTTGCAAATAATAAAGAGAATATGTACTAGCAAAATAAAAGTCTTTTAGACAGAGATAGCACATGAGAAGAAAAGGGGAGATCACCGTCACCCACACTCTATGTGCATTACGTAATATCATATCGATAGGAGATACAAAGTAGGTAATTTGAGGAAAATGGAAAGAATGTAGCAAAGAGTGTACGAATGTTATCTCTATTTGAAAAGAGAGTATGGTATTAAGAAGTCAAACAGCACATCACTCTCGGGTAGTTACAATATACAATACAAGAATTTATAATAAGGTTACAATTAATTTGTTAGTAGGAACATATGCCAGTGCAAGATTTAATACAAGATGGACAAAATGATATTATATCATAATGTTCTGTCGACAGATGATGATATATTATGAGTAAGTCTGGTGAAGGATTGAGTTTGAATCAGACTACGGGATAAATTGATTCTATCTTCATAACTTATACTGTCAAGAATACTTCCGAGAAACACCACACAAGATCTCATATTATGATATTGGTATTGTTAAAAGTTGTTAGGAGACGAAGGCAACGGCCGGTAGTAGTAACATGATGAAAGTAGTCTCCTTTTGGGTTCATTCTCATCACCAAATATTCATTACTCGGCACTATATCTTCCCACAATCCAACTTTTGGATCGAACAAGATGTTACAGAGTCCTTTGAATCGAGTGAAAGTAATGCGCATGATATAAGAGTATCAATCAAGTGCTTACCTCCGCATGTTCGGTAAGTGTGACGATAGACTAATTGCATTGAATTGATAGGAGCATCTCATATATCCATTCTCCTTTTCAATTCAGCTTGAAATTCTTCTCACACATGATTGTGAGCAATGTACACACACGAAGTAGATGGAGCATGGTAGTCGGCACTTTGCAAGCAGCGTGGTAGTGATCGTGGCTAAGTTGAGCAGATGATTCATCATCCGAGTGTGTCTGCAAATCAGAGAACCACGAATCTCTCTGAAGAGGAAGGGCATGTCTTTATCTTCAGTGGAGCAAATTCCAACGATAACGCTAAGGATAGACCCAAGCTTGAAGATTCTAACTCACACCCAAGGAGTGTCATCCTTGACGAGTTGAAGAAGTTGAGTCAAGAGACGGAAGTTGTTAGAACTTCACGTCTTCTCTACCATGTGTCCAGTCACCGGTCATATTTATCTCGTCGTAAGTGTTGGTCTTGGAAGTTTGCCTCTACAACACCACTTGATGGCCATGTGTTGCTGTGAAGCTGGCTTGATTTTGGAATTTCGTCCTTGTGATCTGAGGCAAGAAGAGCCTGCAAACAAAGTTAGCTTCTACAAGTGTGCTGTGAGTGCTCATTGTAATCACCATGTTATGTGCCCAAAGAGTGATGATCAATCATTCTTTTGATGTAGGCTGGCACTACAACACCACTTGATGGCCATGTGTTGCTGTGAAGTTGGCTTGATTTTGGAATTTCGATCTGATCTGAGGCTGAAACAACCTCCAAACTACATGGCTGTAAAAGTGCAGCCATCATCTCTACAAGTGTGCTATGAGAGTGCTCATGACCATGTTATGTGCCCAAAGAGTGATGATCAATCACTCTTTTGATGTAGGCTGGCACTACAACACCACTTGATGGCCATGTGTTGCTGTGAAGCTGGCTTGATTTTGGAATTTCGTCCTTGTGATCTGAGGCAAGAAGAGCCTGCAAACACATGGCTGTAAAAGTGCAGCCGTCATCTCTACAAGTGTGCTGTGAGTGCTCATCTCTCCAAATGCGCCCAAAGAGTGATGATCAATCACTCTTTTGATGTAGGCTGGCACTACAACACTACTTGATGCCCATGTGTTGCTGTGAAGCTGGCTTGATTTTGGAATTTCAATCTTATCTGAGGCAAGAAGAACCTGCAAACACATGGCTGTAAAAGTGCAGCCATCATCTCTACAAGTGTGCTGTGGTTGCTCATCACCATGTTATGTGCCCAAAGAGTGATGATCAATCACTCTTTTGATGTAGACTGGCACTACAACACCACTTGATGGCCATGTGTTGCTGTGAAGCTGGCTTGATTTTGGAATTTCGATCTGATCTGAGGCTGAAACAACCTCCAAACACATGGCTGTAAAAGTGCAGCCATCATCTCTACAAGTGTGCTGTGAGTGCTCATCTCTCCAAGTGTGCCCAAAGAGTGATGATCAATCACTCTTTTGATGTAGACTGGCACTACAACACCACTTGATGGCCATGTGTTGCTGTGAAGCTGGCTTGATTTTGGAATTTTGTCCTTGCGATCTGAGGCCTGAGGCAAGAAGAGCCTGCAAACACATGGCTGTAAAAGTGCAGCCGTCATCTCTACAAGTGTGCTGTGAGTGCTCATCACCATGTTATGTGCCCAAAGAGTGATGATCAATCACTCTTTTGATGTAGGCTGGCACTACAACACCACTTGATGGCCATGTGTTGCTGTGAAGCTGGCTTGATTTTGGAATTTTGTCCTTGCGATCTGAGGCCTGAGGCAAGAAGAGCCTGCAAACACATGGCTGTAAAAGTGCAGCCGTCATCTCTACAAGTGTGCTGTGAGTGCTCATCACCATGTTATGTGCCCAAAGAGTGATGATCAATCACTCTTTTGATGTAGGCTGGCACTACAACACTACTTGATGCCCATGTGTTGCTGTGAAGTTGGCTTGATTTTGGAATTTCGTCCTTGCGATCTGAGGCAAGAAGAACCTGCAAACAAAGTTAGCTTCTACAAGTGTGCTGTGAGTGCTCATTGTAATCACCATGTTATGTGCCCAAAGAGTGATGATCAATCATTCTTTTGATGTAGGCTGGCACTACAACACCACTTGATGGCCATGTGTTGCTGTGAAGCTGGCTTGATTTTGGAATTTTGTCCTTGTGATCTGAGGCAAGAAGAGCCTGCAAATACATGGCTGTAAAAGTGCAGCAGTCATCTCTACAAGTGTGCTGTGAGTGCTCATCACCATGTTATGTGCCCAAAGAGTGATGATCAATCACTCTTTTGATGTAGGCTGGCACTACAACACCACTTGATGGCCATGTGTTGCTGTGAAGCTGGCTTGATTTTGGAAATTTGTCCTTGTGATCTGAGCTAAGAAGAGCCTGCAAACGCATGGCAAGTGCAGCCATCATCTCTACAAGTGTGCTATGAGTGCTCATCACCATCTTATGTGCCCAAAGAGTGATGATAAATCACACTTTTGATGTAGGCTGGCGCTACAACACCACTTGATGGCCATGTGTTGCTGTGAAGTTGGCTTGATTTTGGAAATTTGTTCTTGCGATCTGAGGCAAGAAGAACCTGCAAACAAAGTTAGCTTCTACAAGTGTGCTGTGAGTGCTCATTGTAATCACCATGTTATGTGCCCAAAGAGTGATTATCAATCATTCTTTTGATGTAGGCTGGCACTACAACACCACTTGATGCCACTGTGTTGCTGTGAAGTTGGCTTGATTTTGGAATTTCAATCTTATCTGAGGCAAGAAGAACCTGCAAACTACATGGCTGTAAAAGTGCAGCCGTCATCTCTACAAGTGTGCTATGAGAGTGCTCATCACCATGTTATGTGCCCAAAGAGTGATGATCAATCACTCTTTTGATGCCTGCAAACACATGGCTGTAAAAGTGCAGCCGTCATCTCTACAAGTGTGCTGTGAGTGCTCATCACCATGTTATGTGCCCAAAGAGTGATGATCAATCACTCTTTTGATGTAGGCTGGCACTACAACACTACTTGATGCCCATGTGTTGCTGTGAAGTTGGCTTGATTTTGGAATTTCGTCCTTGCGATCTGAGGCAAGAAGAACCTGCAAACAAAGTTAGCTTCTACAAGTGTGCTGTGAGTGCTCATTGTAATCACCATGTTATGTGCCCAAAGAGTGATGATCAATCATTCTTTTGATGTAGGCTGGCACTACAACACCACTTGATGGCCATGTGTTGCTGTGAAGTTGGCTTGATTTTGGAATTTCGATCTGATCTGAGGCTGAAACAACCTCCAAACTACATGGCTGTAAAAGTGCAGCCATCATCTCTACAAGTGTGCTATGAGAGTGCTCATGACCATGTTATGTGCCCAAAGAGTGATGATCAATCACTCTTTTGATGTAGGCTGGCACTACAACACCACTTGATGGCCATGTGTTGCTGTGAAGCTGGCTTGATTTTGGAATTTCGTCCTTGTGATCTGAGGCAAGAAGAGCCTGCAAACACATGGCTGTAAAAGTGCAGCCGTCATCTCTACAAGTGTGCTGTGAGTGCTCATCACCATGTTATGTGCCCAAAGAGTGATGATCAATCACTCTTTTGATGTAGGCTGGCACTACAACACCACTTGATGGCCATGTGTTGCTGTGAAGCTGGCTTGATTTTGGAAATTTGTCCTTGTGATCTGAGCTAAGAAGAGCCTGCAAACGCATGGCAAGTGCAGCCATCATCTCTACAAGTGTGCTATGAGTGCTCATCACCATCTTATGTGCCCAAAGAGTGATGATAAATCACACTTTTGATGTAGGCTGGCGCTACAACACCACTTGATGGCCATGTGTTGCTGTGAAGTTGGCTTGATTTTGGAAATTTGTTCTTGCGATCTGAGGCAAGAAGAACCTGCAAACAAAGTTAGCTTTTACAAGTGTGCTGTGAGTGCTCATTGAAATCACCATGTTATGTGCCCAAAGAGTGATGATCAATCACTCTTTTGATGTAGGCTGGCACTACAACACCACTTGATGGCCATGTGTTGCTGTGAAGCTGGCTTGATTTTGGAATTTCGTCCTTGTGATCTGAGGCAAGAAGAGCCTGCAAACACATGGCTGTAAAAGTGCAGCCGTCATCTCTACAAGTGTGCTGTGAGTGCTCATCTCTCCAAATGCGCCCAAAGAGTGATGATCAATCACTCTTTTGATGTAGGCTGGCACTACAACACCACTTGATGGCCATGTGTACATGTTGATTTCCTTATCGCTTAAGACACTGAGTCAAGAAGAGCCTGCAAAGGCAAGAAGAGCCTGCAAACACATGGATGCGCCTGACGCAGAAAAATTCAACCAGACTGCCAAAGAGCCTAGACAACAATCAAGGGATATAGCAACAGTAATCACATAACATAGAGCTGTTAGTATTATAGCGACTTGGATAGCAGCATGAAAATGAAGAGATTAAGCGATAGATTCACTTGTGGAACTTATTCAGCTACTCCTCAGAAAAGGTGTGAGAAAAGGTGGGAAGTCTGCTTCATGTGATCTCTTATTGTCTAAGTAAACGTAAGTTTCACTTTTTGTTGATATCAACTCATCATCTTGACAAAAAGTGAAACTTAGGTTACGTAGTGCTCTACTATATGATAACGAGAGGTGTTGTGAAGTGATCATACCGACATAGTCCAAATTTATCCAGTCAGGTCAGTTATTCAGCTTTAGTCAAGAATAAATATTCATACAGATGCAGGATAAAAGAAAAATCCTATGCTTGATATGAGTAATCCATGAGGCCTGCCAAAAAGTGATTAAATACATATTATAGGATGGCAGGATGATATATAAGCACTCAATGACCTTGTGGCACGCACCTGCTAAGTTGCCATAATCTCTGAGATTTGTGGCCTTTTGCGTCTCTCTTTCCTCAGTTTGGTAGCAAAGGCACAGTTTGAAGACATGTGACTCAGAGGGATACCCCAGAGCAGATCTATCAAGTGCACCGACATCTTCCCTAACTCTCACCAAGAGTTAGAAGACCATAGCTGCTGTGATGCAATATCCTCGACTAAGATTAGATTGCTTGGGAACTTCTAGGTGAGAACTTTCTAAGTATCACAATACTAGGAATCGACGCTATTGACGGGAGAGGATAGAGGGTAAGTCAGAAGGAATGGATTAGAGTGGATTAGTCATGGTGCTGAGCTGAGTGGTGCATGAGAGTGCTGATAAGGAGATGCTAGTAAGTGAGTAGACTCTCTCTTTGTACTGGGGTACATGATTATAGATGTTGGTAGAATTGTTCTTCGTTTGTCTGTGGCCAAACTACGTTGGTATCAGCTCGGCAAACAAGGGGACCTAGTAGTTCTGCCCAAGCGCCGCAGACGAACGGGAAACCCCTCCACCAACATACGCCCTTATTGGGTCGAGGGGAATTTATTGATATATTTTAAGCCTGATCACCACACCATCACTTTTCACCGCCGGTCCACATTTTGCAATTTTGATGCCAACGACCACTTATGATATATTATGGTACCACCCGCAATACAACCACTACAGCAGATATATCAATTGTTCTCTTATGGCCTGACAACCTATTAAGAGCGAAGTCCTGCCTTGGTCGCTGCCGGGAGGTTAATAAGCTACAGCGATGCCTATCATGCATACCAACAATTAATTCATTATTTCTGTATAAACTCCTTACCTCTATTGGTTCACCTCCACCCGGACCACTACGGGAGGTTAACATTGCAATAGAGAGGGAACAATATTTGCCATCAAGGCTATTGGTCCAGTAATCACCGAAATTTAATTACACATCCTACAATTCTACATAACATATTAAATAACAACAAACTCCCTTTTATCTAGAATTGGAACTGCCATCCACCGATGCTCCTGTGATATATTAATATTGCAGCACCCAGAGATCTGCTCGTGATCACATTAATATTTTGTTAGGAAAATAAATGGTTACCTGTGTTATTAGTGGCTGTGTAACTCGTGGTGGACGATTTGCACTTTAGAGGACTAATAATACAATCCGCAAATTAGGAGGATTACAGGAGGCCAACATGTGAAGGATTAATCTCTGGGACGCCCTTAATTAATTGTTTGTTTGTTAGTTGAGGAGTCTTTCATTTTGGAGGTATAAGTAATTTGGAGATACTAGTTATATTCAAGATTATCATTAGCCTTGACAGCTACAGTGTTACAAAACTAAGGTATAACACATTGGAAGAGAAAATGGATTGATTGTTAAATTGATGCTTTTGTTGAGTGGCCTGAAACTTTATACAAAAGCCACAAAACTTTCTAACCACCAACTGCACCAATAGATGAGGTTTAATGGTTGCTAATTAACCCATCTGGTGTGGACGGTCCCACATACCCCAATCACTGCAACCCAATGACATCTAGTTCACTCTAGACCTAAAAAGTTAATAAACTAAGGATGAAAACTGAACTGAACTGAACTGAACAGCAACGTACAGATATGGTTGTGAGTGACGCAGCAAAATGGTTTTGACACGGCCCATAATTCGTGTTGTCTAGACAAGCAATGATGGTGGCCGTCTGCTAGTGGGGTGTTGATATCTGCCCATCTGGTGTCAACTGGCTCTCGGTAGAAGGATCTCCCATTCAACACTGCAGATGGCCGGATAGGACATACTCCCGGGCGTAGAGTATATTCAGCCATTGTTTCTTTTTCGCCCAACCACCCTCCCTTAGAGTTTTTCTTGTTACCTGGATAGGAAAGACTTTGTCTATTTTGGATACAGTATTTGATATTGTTGTTCAGATGGAACTAAGATGTGTCAATTGCTGCCGAAGTCGAGTGGCACTCCCTGCCACTTTGCATACTGCTCTCGAGACACTTGGTCCGACAGTCCCTGCAATTTGTTTATTAGCATATGCATGCGTGCCCCTTTCATTGAGACTGGGTCATGAAGTACGTTCCCATGATCATGTAAGTCTGTAGCAATGAATTTCCGGGCCCGGGAATAAATAACGGCTTTATAGGTTATGGAGTAAACGACCATTTTCTCGAAATGGTCAAAACTTGACACCACTTTCGGTATCCCGTACAAACATACTAATTCCGATGTGACAAACACGAGAAAGGCACTTTTTTTATGGCTGATAAAGCTATGTTTGACCGCATATATGAAGTTGATGTAGTCCTCAGTATTATCTCATCAATATATCGTTGAATAGAGCTTTAAAAGAGCTTTAGATTGATATGCGGTGTAATTTAATAACCGTCCCTCTCATTACTTCTAGCTCCACCCATTCAATTATTGATGCTCAATCCCCTAGCTTTTATAATAGCATAGCATAACCTTATCCCCTTACACAACTTCCATGTTCCCTTTCATTTCCATTCATTCTATTCTTCAATTACAATCGTCTTCTCCAACTCTAAAAACTGTTCAATATCCTTCTTCTTGAGACAGTGAGACCACATACCCTCCCATATTGGCATCAAGCCAAAGATGAAAGCAAGGGTTGAGTTGTGTCAAAAGGTGATTAAATGCTCATTAAAGGATGGAAGGATGATACATAGGCACTCAATGACCTTCTGGTATGCACCTGATCAGTGCCATGATCTCTGAGATTTGGTGTTTGCAAGATCCACAGTTGCCATGATCTGAGGTATGAAGTGCGAACTCCTACTTCAAAATCATATGTAGGAGTTCGGGCCTATATTGGCCTCAGTATTGTGTCAAAAAGTGATGGAATACTTGTTCTAAAGCAATATGAATATTTTAAGATACGTAATTGATTTAGTACACTATCTTGGGCTGCCTAGGTTTATTTCAGGTCAGAGTTAGGCATACATATGCCAAAGATTACAGCCGAACATAGACAGTAAAATCATGATATAATACCAGATGCCTTCCAAGTTTGATTTGACTTTATTCTCTCAACAATAACTTTTACTTTTTGAAGTTTGGAAATGTCAATCATAGGGGAAACACTTTGTTGATCACCTAATGTGAATTCGTCATCAGAACGGGCTTGAGCGAAATCTATTGATGCAGTGACTAAATCTGAGAATACATCAAGCGACTTTTATATATGTGTTGAGTTATATGAATATGATAGATGATAAGATCAACAGTGTCATACAAATTGAAGCAAACTGATAACAGAAAATGAGTACTCACATCCAAAGAATTCCCAAGCTCTTCTAATATCAATTGATGCCTCTCTTCATCATTTGCAGCCTTGAGACAATATGCCAAGACTCTCAAATTCCGTGCGTGCTCATCATTACCTATAACCGCTTCCACCTTTACTCGGTCTCGTAACAATTTGAGCAATAATAGCATCTTCTCTTGGACTGTCATTGTTGCTAAACTGTCTGTCATCACTCCAGCCCCTTCTTTTGTCTTTTCTAGTTCATCTCTAAGCATTTGCTTTACCATTGGGGTATTGGGGTCCTTTGAGATTGATTTCCGATTGTGAATAGTGGGAAAATGTGAACATTAAAAAGTATGATGCACACAAACTCTCATTACTCACAATTGTTTCAATGGTTGTGCCATCCTCTCCCCTTGTAACATTCCATAACAGATCTTCTTCTATTGACAACCCATCTTTTACACTATCACTTCTATTCTTCTCATCACTGAGGCTAAGAGATCTCTTCACTCGCCGTTCTTGCTCCCGAATAGCCTCCTCCAAGTATCTGACTAATGCACTATTCAGCTCTCCTTCCGTTGATACCATATCTCCTAAATCATCACCTTCTCTCACCATCCCGGCTAATAATTGATCTAACCCCTTCACTCCCTCCTTTACTAATCGTTCAAGCAACATTGTAGCTGTTTCTCGTGCCACTCGTCTCTCTTCAGCTTTACGGAATCCTTCCAAGAACGATCCAACCTTCTCACACTCGCGATAGTGACCTCCACCTTGAGACTTGTCATCAGCGGCCATACCATCATGGCCAATAGCTTGTAATTCATATTCAGACAATACTTCCTTCAATGCCCTGCCATTATCAACGCGTAGGACAGCTGATGACTTTGATAGAAGATCAGGAGGAATACGCTCGGGATTGAATCCAGTAAATCCATACGGAGACGAGAACGAGTTTGTTTCATCACCCTCTTCATACTCATCTTGAAAAGCTGGAGCACCAGTAGTAGCCAATAAGTTACGAACAATCTCACGTATATCCTCTTTAGCCTTTTCGATTTGTTCTTCATCTTTCCTTTTCCTCTTTGATCCGGAAGTATCGCCAAATGGTCCTCCAACAAGAGATTCTTCTGGCTGATCTGCTCTTATAGATCTTTGTTGATACTGTGCATTATCCATTGACATATCAGACATGGGTGTTTGAGATGTCATCCCTGTTAAATCATTCTTTTCAGTTGTAGAATAAACTGTTACTACTCGCTCGCCCTTTTCATTTGGTTTAATATCTTCTGGCGGCGGCGGTGCAGTTAACTGTTGTGCTTGTGATGCCTTCTTTGCAAGATGCAACCTCTTCTTTTCCTTTCTTCTATTTTCCTCTCTTAATTTCTTTTCCTGTTCAGTCTCTGCTGCTTCGTAGTAGAAATATCCCTGCATTTCATCTGAACCATCTTCTTCTCCTACATTTTGTTGCGTAGTAAATCCCTCTTGATCTATTATTGTATGGCGTGCCTTCCCCTCTAAGTTGGATTCTACACGCTGCGTCCTACGTTGACGTCGTTGTTGATCAATTTCTGCTTGCTCAGTTGCAAAGTTTCGTAAGCGTTGGAGCATATCTTGTTTAGTACCTGATGAAGATAGAGAATATTGTTTACACAGATTTTGTAATGTTGATGGGTCGATGGATTTTAATGATGTTTCATCGTCCTCGTCTTCTATTCCATCATTAGTAGTACTTTGCTTACTTGTAGAGACTGATAGACGACTACCACTACCGCTGCATACTCTACCATTATAATAATATTGTTGTGGAGTATCATTAAATTGAATACCTCGATTATGACCACATGATGTGTGGTGATGTATTTGCAAAAATGCATTACTTGCTACAGCTAGGAGGCATATTGTTCTAATTGTCGACGATATTGTTGTAGATATCATCTCCTACTGATGATGTATGTATTAGAATCTGTGCTTAATTTATCTAGTAGTAGTGGTGTTTTTTGAGGTTGATGGCTAAATGGAAAATCTAAAGGATACCGGCATGCCTAATATATCTTGGACTAGTGTTATGAAATTTCTTCATTTCCAATAACATCCCGGAACTTCCATTAAATTTCGGTAGAACTTCCAGGAACTTCCGAATAACTTGCAAGAAGTTGCATGAAATAATAAATATATGTATTCATGTAACATTCATACATTGTTGGATAGAGAAGTTGTTTAAGTGTTATATTACAATGGCGGTGGTACTAATGAGTCGTTAATCTTCTTCCCCAGTGTCAACTTTGCCCGCAGAAGATGATTGAGGTTCTCAGAAGCCCGCATAAGAACAGTTGCCTTGGTACAAGAGAGACGATTGCGTTGTTTGGTGATGATGTCATTCTTCATTGGCTTGATCCTTCGCTCCACATCAATTGAACCCACAGTACGCATTGATAAGAGAGGCTTAGCCACCTTCTGGTAGAATATAGATGTTCTAGCACGTGATTCAAAGAAGCGGAAGCGACCAGTAATTCCATCATAAACTTCTACCCACTTCTGCACGTCATTAAACGTAATCTTCTTTGTGTTTGCTTTGACTAAATCATCAGAGACAAACATTGGAATCGGCTCATCAAAGGCGTGGATCCAATCATCAGTGAGCATAGAATAGAAGTTCTGATGAACAATGTTAACATGAGGTACTGTAAATGAACAAGACATATCATATCTACTTTCACACTTACGTCAAAATCCGTTCTCACTGCAAGACGAGTTCGTTCTGATCCATCACTATCACGGGGGACATAGAAGTTGATCATCTCCTTGACATGAAGATTAAGAATGCCTTCAATCTTAAACTTGGCTCTGAACTTGAAGTTATATGGATCACAGAGGAATGCCCAGATGTGAAACTTATCCACCAAGCCCACCTTTCTTGTCCCGACTGGAGCACTGCCATCCATGTTGAAACGGCAACTGACGGCATTGATCAATTCCTGTTTGGCACCTTGACCAAACAATTGGTCAAACTTGGCTGGATCTTCGAGCAAATGCTTGTTGATTGCATTCCTCAACGCTTGACAAAGTAGAATATATGCTGATAGAGGGACATTCCCCATACAGCAAAGCTTGTGGAATCGCTTGACATGAACTGTCAATGTACTTGTAAGGTAGTCAATCTTTGACCAACGATCAGGGGTGCATCTTGACAGGATACTAGTAATCTTGTCTCTATCTCTCTGATTACGCTCGGCAAGATACTTCCGGTAATCTTCAGATGTTGGCAACCAGACAAGAAATGAAGCTTGCTTGCGGATGTTAGTAGCATAATCATGCACAAGATTCATTCGAGTGTCAACTTTATTCGTAGCAGTTGGACATCTCTCTCCCGCTCCCAAAACCTGATTTGTGTTGGCTTTGACACGCATTGAATCAATACGGTCGGTCTTCACAAAGTCATAGACTTCTTTCAACTCGGCAAGAATTGGCTTCATGAAGTTAAGACCGGCCAAATCCTTGGATATAAGGTCACCACAGTGAGCTGGATCACGGGAGACGTGGCACGCCTCCTCGAGACCAGCGACGATTTTATCAGCCATTGCTTTGGCACCATTGTCGACGGGGATGCATGCAATGGTAGTCTTGAATCTTGTCTTGGCATCATTACAGATACGCAAGGCATCAGCAGCTTCCTCATCGGTGACATGAGCTAAAGTTCCGAGCTCAGTCATGTCAAGGAACATGGAGAAATCGGACTTGGATATTGTGTAGAGAATCTGCGTTGGTGGGTGTTTGATTAAAGTATAATTGATTAGCGGCAATATAATAAAGTGTGATGTATATAAGTAATTGTAGCAATGTACTCACCTTTTGCTTGCCTAGAATCGTCGCACCATCCATACTAATTGATGTCAAGCCTGGTAGCTTCATAATAAACTTCTCGAGCTCTTCCCTTGCCTCATTATCAATAGGTATAACATAATTGTTGAATATTGTATCCTCGTCGGCAGGAAGGTGTTTGTCAATACCTGGATAACGTTGATTTAATGATGCTCGTACATATGGATCGAATAGGCGTGATAACGGCTCGCGTCGGGATAGAATAGCCTTTACTTCCCCCGTGATGATTTTATCTGCTTCGGCTCTGTTAATCCCTTCACCAAATCCTCCATCATTTCCATTTATCTTTGATTGTGGCTTAAATTTCTTCTTTGTACTTGATTGAGTAATACTATTTGCTGATGCAGCTAAAGTTGATGGCATTGATTCACGGAGTTCTGACATAGTTTGTGATGATGATGCCAACATTGATGATTTGATTTGTTTCTTGGCAGCTTGGGAAGTTTGTGCTAGTCTTTGTTTCACATCCTTATCTATACCAATGCATGCTGATATGCAATGTGTTCTAAACTTGGTTGCATTGAATGTTTTAATACCCTTCTTAACAAATCCATTACAATTATTGCAACATGCATCCAAAGATCCATCTTCATGATGTGTAATTGTAACTTGGTTGTATAGTAAACTATCCTTTGGTTTCTTTGATGATGGAGCAGCAGGTTTGAGATTCAACGTTGAAGCTGCCCTTTTCTTATTATTGTTGTCGTTTGTATCTACTAGATCAATAACTTCATTTGATTTTTCACCACTCTGTTGTGTAACATTGTTTGATGGAGTACATGCATCAATACAAGTACCACAAATCACTGCAGTATTACTATTAACCTTTAATTGTCCGGCAGTAGAAAGTAGTTTCGGATCTACTCTACAATCATCACCCCTCTCGGACCAAAGAGCACCACACGGAGCTCCGTGCATAGGTTTTCCACAATTCATACAATCATGACCGTCCTTCCGTAATCGTACACCTTTAAACTTGCAGTTGTTACCTGCCGCACATGAAACAGTGGCATCATAATATTTATTGGCCTCAGCAGCAACGGTATCATTTGTTGTAGTACTCATAATGTAGTAGTATAGTATATTGATTCAACAAGCAAGTAGTAGTTAGTTGCAAAAAGTTCGAACTTTTTACTCGCTTACTAAAAGGGATACCGAAGATACCGGAAGTTAATAGGAAGTTCCATGAACTTTCTAGATTTCAACACGATTCCAGGGTAGAACTTCCATGGTGGAAGTTCTACATGGAAGAAATTTCATAACACTATCTTGGACTAGCCCACGGGGGCCCTCCGGGGGCACCTGCGGTGGGCTTAACGCTGCCGCGGGCTCAGTGTATGCCCCCCAAGAATAGGTTACACTTGTAAAAACAAAAACATTCCACGTGTTCGAACTGTGGTGAACATTGCAAAATTAGTATGGTTAGATATAGTGCGCATTTTTAGAGCCATTTGTGCGCGCAGCGCACGTGCGCCGCACATTTCGCCATATTTAGGTACAAATACGGGTATTTACGGGTACTTTGAGGCTATTTTGCCCCATTTTAGGGAAATTTGTGCCTATATTCGGGTACTTTGCGGCGCTCGATATCATGCCGTTTGTGCGCGCGCGCACATGCGCACTAAAGGCCTACTAATATAACATGGTCATTTATTATTTTATGCATGCTAATGCTATGCTAAGCAGTTATAAATTTCAATAGACTAATAGAAGATTACCGGAAAAGATCTTGCTGTGGAGGATGTAGTTATAATAACACCAATGCATGTGCTGTGTTTGGCGGCGCAGTGGTGTCCGTGATAAATGATTAATTATAGAGCAAAAGATCTAAGATTTATTACTCATGTGCACATTATTGGAATAATGATATGGTATGTTGTACTTAAGTTACTGGGGAGCTGCTTTATGTCTACAATGTTGATGCAATTGTACAAGCAATAGATATCATTCGTTACTATCAAACTTGTGAAACAATAAGAAAAAGGGTTTCCTTCATTCTGCAAAGCAAAAATCAGCTAACGCAAATCACAAAAGCTTGTTGATGTCGACCAACTCAGCGTAGTTCTATTATACCATCACCCTAAGGCACAGTCTATAGGTAAATAGCAGTGTATTTCGTAGTTTACAAATATTCAGCCGACGAAGAACAAAATCTCAGTAGAACAAACACATTCCGAGAGAATAAAGCAGCCGTCAATCAATCAATTATAATTAATCAATAATATGTCATCTACGCCCACAGGTAATGGCGGTGATGATGCCGTTACTACTCCTCCAGCAGGAGAGGAAAGCATTCTCGGTAAGTATTATTTTTGATTTCTCAAACTGTTTATTTCACAGTAATTACTATTCTTTTTGTTAATCAATATCTCCCTCCAATCTTCTCTCCTCTAATAAACAAATACAGTGGCCGTTCGTATGAGACCACTAAACAATAAAGAATCAAACACCAATATTGTATGGCGTGTCTTTGAAGAACAACGTTGTGTAACACAATGTACAATAGCTGGAAACCCACTACGCGAACGTGCAATGAATCGTACATTCTTTTCATACGGTAAAGCATTTGATGAAACATCCACAACACAACAAGTATATGAGGCGACCTCTCAGGGCATTGTTAATTCAGCTGCCGCTGAAGGTAAGAATGGTACGATATTTGCTTATGGACAAACTGGTTCTGGTAAGACTTATACTATGCAGGGTTCAGAAGGTGCAGGTGGTATTGTATACATGGCTGCCTCGGATATATTTAATCATATCGAAAATGAACCCGAACGTGTCTTCCTCGTCCGTGTTTCCTTTATTGAAATATATAATGAAGAAGTACGTGATTTATTAGTTTCGGGAGATTCAGCATCCTTAACAATCCTTGAGGATAAGCGTCGTGGTGTATTTGTGAATTCGAATGAAACTATTATTACCAGTATGAATAGTTTATTAAGTGTATTATTTGCTGGAGAAAAGAATCGGAGTGTAGCCGCCACGGGTATGAATGAACGTTCATCACGATCACATACCATCTTTCGAATTACAGTTGAAAGTCGATTGAAAGAAGATGGAGAAGATGAGGAAGAAGTAGCCGTACGTATATCAACCCTTAACCTAGTCGATTTGGTAGGATCAGAGAGAGCTCTATGGAAGATTGATCAAAGTTTACTTACATTGTCACGTGTGATTGGTAGTTCGGGACAGAATGCTACACATGTTAACTTTCGTGATTCTAAGTTGACACATATATTACAACCTTCACTATCGGGTAATGCACGTATGGCTGTGATTTGTTGTGCAACGCAGTCAGAGCTATACTTGGAAGAGACTCGATCAACTCTTCAATTTGCATCACGTGCCAAACTTGTCAAGACACAAGCACAAGTGAATGAAGTTATGGATGATCGATCACTTATTAAAAAGCTCCAACGTGAATTAAAGGAGGCCTTCCCTCAATTACGTAACCTACTCCAAGAATCAATTGCCAGAGAATCTACTTTGAAGAAAGAAAATGAGGGCTTGGCCAAGCCGAAAGAGCCAGAAGCCGGGAGAGCAATGGTACAGAACGAGATGAATCTGCTTGTGTCTCTGCTTCGTTAATCAACTTTGGGGTACTCGGTAGGTGTCTTTTGGAATGACATTTCTTTCGAGGGCGAATAAACTTGCCATATTTGAGCTATACTAACAAAGGATTGCACAGGGGGAGGATAGATGTGCAATCATCAATCAGAATATAACTGTACTAATGAAATCTTGTGTTGCATGATGCATGGAAGTCCAGTCTTTTTCTCTCGACCTCTTCTTTTATAAGCTAGATATATATCTATCCTTTATTTGAAACAAATAGATATCTTCTGGGAGAACTAGTTGTTGTACCGCTTCTTGTACGATGAGATAATAAAAAATGCATAACTATTAGATTACTTGTGAACAATTGAAATATATAATTCCTCGTTGTCCCGAGTATCAACGTCATGGATGTGTACCCCCATCTTCACCAGTCTCCCATCTAACATTCAACTAACAAACCCTCACTTATTCCTCTCATAAGTAACAAGAGAATACCACTTCCTATCATCTCACTCCCATATTAATAAATCTTCACCTAGGGTAATACACATCTCTGCATCACGTACTCCATCTTAGTTATATCAATAATTGTTCAATCTTAATCTTCATCCCATCAATCAACGACTTTAACTGCGAGGCCTCATTCGTAGTAATAGAACAGGCAATAACTGGACGAGATACACCACAGGCACGTCCTAATGCAATTTTGCTATTGTGTCATTGATGTAGAAGTTAGAGTTAGAGATACATTTATGTATTGACATATTGCAATATCAATACATCACACATCAATGCAATAGTTACACATCTCTAAATAGGAATGCACACATCATATGCACTTATCACAACAATACTAAATAAACACTCACCTAGGAACAAAGACATATGGTACATTCTTATCCTCACACAACAAAGGTAAATGTAATAAAATCTCAATAGGCTCAGCATCAGCACTCATAATAATCATTTCGGAGATGCCTCGATTCAATGTCTTGGTCGCCTCATTGGCTCCCTTCTTTGTTTGTTTGTAATTTGTTGCCTGTTGGACTAAGTCCAGTAAAGCAATTGTCAGATCTGCATCTGCTAGGGGGAAGGCCTTTTCCGACATGGTCGTAGATTATAGATTAGGTACGGCGTCTATTTGCTGCCGCTATAAGATTTGGTGATAATTGAGTACGATTTTGGGCTGAAAGGACATACCCCCCCTCCTCAAGGTGAGCCTAGTGTAGAATCTATACCCCCTTCCGCAGTTTACTTAGTGTACCACTAAGGAATTGAGTTATACCCCCCTCCCAAATCTCAGCCTAGTCTAAATCCTTATACCCCCGGGGGGGTACACTTCGAGGTGACTGTACTGTACACCGCTGCCAGCAGAACCACCCATTTTTGCCTGTCAGTGAATGAGTTGAGAGCTAAGTAGCCTGGCTAGCAAAGAACAAAACCCTGTATCAACCCCTCATCGATCGTCAATATAAGTATAAATAATAACTATGGTTAAGAAAAAGGGCAAGTCGAAGCGTATCTCTCTGAAAGACAAGTACAAAATCCAGCGTCGTGTAGTAGGTGAGTTTGTTTACATAATGCATGTGTTGTGAGTTGCAAAGAAGAGGAGTTGCAAGTGGCTGAGTAGTATTCTGATAGTCGAGGTACTCAGGGCGCATCGATTCATACATATATGATAATGACAACAAAGCAACTGTAGATTTGGATGTGCATATCATATGTTCATTGCAATATAATACTCAATAGAATGCTAACTAATTTCCATCTCAATCATTCATTCAAACTTTGTAGAAACACACCGCAAGAATCGTAAACAAGCCAAACGAGATAGCAAAGCAGGAATTGTACGTCATGATAAGAAGAAGGATCCAGGTATTCCCAATTCATGGCCATTCAAACAAGAACTATTGTCAAACATTAAGCATGAAAAGGATCGTATGGAAGTGAAGTTGGCGGAGGAGAAGGAGCGTAGAAGACAAGCTCAAAGGAATGGAAGTGGAGGCAAGGCTACAAATTTGACAGAGTTAATGGCACAGGCAAATCAGAAACAAAATGAGTATGATGCCAAAGTCGGAGGACCAAACAACAATGTTGATAATGATGGAGTACGAACAATATCAACATCTCACGGTCAACAATCTCGTCGTGCATATCTCCGTTCTCTCAAAAAGGTTATTGAATCAAGTGATGTCATCCTTCAAGTCCTCGATGCACGAGATCCCCTCGGAACACGTATCCATAGCGCTATCGAATCAGGTATATTATCACACTTTGACAAACGTATGGTATTGGTATTGAATAAGATTGATTTGATACCCAAAAGTAATGTCAATGACTGGCTAACATATCTACGTAAGGGCCATCCAACTGTCGCACTCAAGGCTGGGACTACGCAAAGTAGATCAAATGAAAGTGGAAAGTCAAGTGGTGTCGGACAAACGAAAGGAGAGAATGCATTGAATAGTAGTCTTGCCGTGGGTGTCGATGGACTGTTACAGTTACTCAAGAATTATGCTCGATCAAGTGGTGAGAAATCAAAGAAGAAGAATAAGACTTGCATAACCGTGGGTATAATTGGCTATCCAAACGTTGGCAAGTCGTCCATACTGAATAGTCTAAAACGGTTCCGTGCCGTGGGTGTTAGTTCACGACCTGGATTCACAACATCATTACAAGAAGTTGTATTAGATAAGAATATACGTCTTATCGACTCGCCTGGTGTTGTGTTTGATGATGATACGTCGAAACTTGGTGCCGGAGCTATACTAAGGAATGGCATTGATGCTGATTCGATTGATGATCCTATTCCTGCTATACAGGAATTGTTAGAACGTTGTACAATGGAAAGCTTAATGATGACTTATAACGTACCCGCCTTCCCGCAGGGACCAGAAGGTGTAATGACATTCCTAGCAATGGTAGCGAGGACGAAAGGTAGAGTACTAAAGGGCGGTATACCGGACAAAACAATGGCTGCACGATTAGTTCTTAAAGATTGGAATAAGGGGAAGATACCGTATTATTCAGTACCTCCGAATGATAACTCGTCGGATGTAGACATGTCAGGAGCTGGTGCTAGTAGTGGTGGAAGTGATGCCAAGATTGTGAGTAAATTCAGTGAGGAGTTTGATATCAATAAGATTATGGAAGAGCATGACAAGGAGCTAATGGAGGGGCTTCAAGATGTTGATGAAATGGACTTTGTGCAGATGAATAGCACTGTGCAGGCAACAAATAATCAAGACGTGAAAAGGGGAGGAGCTGATACTGTGTTGAATTACCTGACAAAGGATCAAGGAGATTCATCTGATGATGATATGGACGAGGAAGAAGATGGCGCTGCCATGAATGCACAGATGGCTCAAGCGGATGACTTTGATTTTGATCAGGAATAGAGTGTGTATCTAGATAAAGAGCAAAGGAATAAGCGAACTGATTGTACTCTACTTTAATACATGCATACCACATACTCTATCTTGCAACTCTAAATCTCCAACATCCCCTCCCTCTTTACAAGTGTAATATTCATATCAGGGGACTGAAAGTTGGTCATGAGCTAAGGTGCACCTTGCAACATATCCTCTTGATCTATCTACTGTCTACTACCTCCATATTATCTACCCACACGACATAGTATATCAGCACATCACCATTATTAGCACTGTCAGTTTGGGATTATTATAAGATTGTCGAAACTGTACCATCTGCAATCAATTTTATCATCAACACTCATAAAAATTATATCACATTATGACAACTCAACCAACCCGAGCCTATGCCTCTCACAAACCCTCATGGCAACGTTTTAATGAATATGCCGCCCCACTAGCCTCAAGTAGTGGCGCAGGATCAGCCGCGTCATCATCAACAGGTACTAATCCCTATACACGTCAATATTCTCATGTCTACTCAGCTCGTTTAACAGCATTGCGTAATCGCTGTATTACCAATGCCAAGGCTGCATTAACAAACGAGGGTATTAATGAAGAGCCGGTCGTTGCTGATAAGATTATTGAGGTTAAGGAGGGTGTTTGGAGTATAATTGTTGGCACTATTGTGAAAGAAGTTGATCCCAAGCGCCGACCTGCTGTGGAGACTAAGTACAAAACTGCAAATGATGCTCAGTCATTTCTATTCCCTTCAGAGTATGATTCAAAGGATGGTAGCGGCAAGAAGAATAAGGAACAAGAGTCATTGAAAAGTTTCATGTTTGATACAGAAAAGGGAGATGTATTGCATTTGGAGGATGAGAGTGGTAGGGTAGAGCTTGCTCCCGATGACGAGGGTGAATTAAAAGATGGTGCATGTGAAGATGGTTCAAAAAAGAATGCATTAAACCCCAACAAGGTTGCCACGGGTGTAGTTGCTGCTGTTGTTGGTAAAGTTTGTGCTACCAAGGGTGTTATGAAGGTTCATTCTATTCACTTTGCTGGGCCTGGTTCATCAAATCATATATCATCATCCAATACAGAGTTACGCGGATCAACTCTCAATGACAAGGAAAGTAAGGAAGATGAACCCATTCTACTACTCGTATCTGGATTAGATTGTGGATCTGATTCACCCACTGATGTTAATACTGGCGCATCATTGGCATTACGTCGTGAGATGTTACTTGAATATTTAACTGATCCGAAACTATCCAATGGGGCATCGATTTGTAGGGTGATTGTAGCTGGAGGGGGCGTGGCACCACCTATTAAATCAACGGGGGAAACTGAATTTGATAAAGAAAATGACAACAAGAAGAAAGGTGCAGCCAACAACTCATCTAAATCCAAATCAAAGTTTAGTGATAGTACACACCAAATGACATTTTCACTACGCGAGTTGGACTTATACTTGTCGGAAATTCTAAGTAGTGGTATTCCCGTGGATTATGTACCAGGTTGGCATGATCCCACGAATGCCAATTGGCCACAACGGCCAATACATTCATGTTTATTACCATTAAGTTCTGGTTATGTTGATTTGTTTAGTAGGTAAGTTGAAAAAGAGAAAATGTGCATATCATGTGCACTTTTTGCCAGTGTATATTTTTGTCATGTCTAACATGGTCATTTCAATAAAGGGGTACTAATCCATATGAGGGGACGTTGGGTGGCAGTGCGAATAAGAATGATGGAGGTGTAAAGGTATTGGGAAGTGATGGATTAAACATTGCTGACCTACGACGATTCTTGACTACCACAACAAGTGAAACCAGTATGAAGGATGGAGAAGAGGACGAGGCAACTAGTGACAAAGTATCAGCCTCATCGTGTATTGATGCTCTCAACCAAACACTGAATTATGGTCATATTGCACCCACGGGTCCCGATTCACTGCCCACCTTCCCATCATCCGAGTCTGATCCTTTCGTATTAAACACCAGACCAACAGTATACTTTGTGGGGAATTGTGATGAGTTCGAGACACGGTTGGTGGATGCTAATGGTGACAAGATTGACGAAGCTGCTGACGATAGCAGCAAGAATGATGTGAAGGATGTGACACGACTTGTATGTGTACCCAGCTTTGCACTGACGGGAGAGGTTGTAATGGTGAAGTTGAGGAGCTTGGAGTGTGAGGTGCTATCTTTTAATGATGCTACTTTATAAGGAGGAGAAGTTAGGATGGGTATCGGGTTTTGCAATACAAAAGCAAGACTTTATTAGTGCAGCTTATCCAAGGTGATTAGTTGTATAAACTTCCCCATAATAACATCAACCACACTCAAAGATAATGCGTCCTTCACTGAAACTACCACTAACCTAGAGATGTGTGAACCAGAGTGTCAGTCAACTCTGATACATTATCCACATTGGGCTGCCTATTTTCGCATAGTTTAAGTGGGCGTTCAAGAACGATGCGATAGAAAGAATCAAGCCTCTTCGTATTGACTTTCTTTTGAGAAAGTGGAGGATCGTGATACTTAATGAGGTGGGCAGTCTTCTCATTTGAGTAATCTCCAAACCACGAAAGGATAACAGGCATGGCACCATCAGGGATATCAGAGCCTGCAATGTTGATACCTCCTCTTGCATGAGCCCAAATAACCTTCTGTCTCATGATTGATGAGGTGCTGACTCTTCGTGACCGATTAAACGGCTCCCGGTTCAATTCTAGTGATGCAAAAAGAAGGTTGGCATCGTCAACACCCAAAGCAGAGACAACAGCATTCCTGGCATCCCCAAATAACCATAAACAACTGAGAGTATGATTTGATTCCACTACAGCTGTCATACTTGAAGTGTTACAAATGAGCTTCAACAGAGACCGCCAACCGGACCCGGTGATTCTGCTGTTTTCACCTAGAGCAAGCTCTCGGAGCTTGGTATTCTTAGATAATGAACCAACAAGAATACCAACGGCATCATAAATGGGATTTCCTTTAAGATATAAATGCTTAAGATTGGACTCCAGACTCCTGAGTAGCGGTGCAAGAGAAGTACACCCCCTTTGCCCAATTCTATTCCAGTCTAATGACAAAGAGATCAGTTTTGTACAAGCCGACAGTGCAGTAAGAAGCTCATCCAAGTTACAATCACCGAGGTTGTTTCCACCAAGATCAATTTTCTCAAGAGTATCAGCTGCCCGATTCATAAGAGCATTTCTTAAGATAATGATACTATCTTGTCCAATATTACAATTTGATAGAGTAATTTCCCTGAGGCCTCGGCTGTTACTCAAGAATGGAGCGAGACTGTTCATCTTTGTAGCACCCCCAAGATCAATTCCACAAAACGCAAAATCCTTAATGTTTTTGTTGTATTGTAGTCCAGCGCATAGCCATGGCATATCCAGATCATAGAGACCATTAGCCAGCGTTCTCACTGATGTGACAAATGTGCTGGTACTAAGGATTTCCCCAATTCGCTTCCACGCTTTTGCTTTCTCATCGGCTAAAGCATTAGATCTTAATAATAGATCAAGATATAGTTCATCCCGATAACATTCATTATGCTTGACATCAATAACCTTGTCCACTGTCTCCGGACTGAACAACAGACCTAATGTGAGACTATCTTCCTCGTCTGTGTTGCCTTGCATATTGTTTGTATTCAGTTGAGCTTGTAGAGTAGCAGTAGTAAGTTGTGGATGTCTGATAAAGTTGGCTGATTTTTGTTTGGTTTTGAAACAAAATAGAGCATGATAGTACACTTTAAGGCACGTGGAGATAAAGATGTGTTTAGAACAATTAACGGTTGTCTAATTTCATCTACGCTTCATAACACAAACTGCGATAGACAAACAAACTGATCTAACTCACATAGAAATGATATTAAATCATTTTGCCTTTGGTTGTTGTTCATCAAGGAAATGAAGCGTTAAAGTAAATACCTTTGCCTCAACATCCCAATTCGTAACAAACTTCCCCTCACCCTTATCAATCTTTTCATTTGGTATCTTAAACCCAACAGTCTCATATGGATCACATGCCAATAATAGATATTGACAATTCCCATCAGGTGGACTTTCCACACGTTGTTCATATGCTGACATAAATCTATGTCGTGGTTGTCGATTACGTGGATCATCCAATTCTGGATAATGCAATTCAAATGATAGACAACGTTGATTTGTTACTGGATCACGTGATTTACTAACTTCATAACCCGGACGACCAATTTTAACTTTCGTTTGTTGTGTTTGTGCAGTAGTTGTAGTTGATCTCATTGGCAGCATAACATCAGTTTCATTCTTTTGCTTTGCCAATTTCTTCTCCATCATTGCCCGTCGGGCTAATCCAGCTTGATGTTTCTTACCCTGCGTATGTGATAGATAATTCGCCTCATTTGTGTGAAGTGTTAAACATAATTTACATTCATATGTACCCAAATGATTACGCATTAAGTATGGATCCTTGGCTAAATCAATTGTTTCAAGGGCTAATTCACGTAATCGTTCTTTACGCTCTCTCTCGGATTGTTGTGCAGAGGAGACTCCTCCACCACCAAACTTACTTCCCACACGATTTTGACGGTCAACCATTTTTTTTGTGTTTTGTTATTTAGGTATTGATAATTGTTATTGTATTGTATTGAAAGGTAAAGGAGGACGACAGGATAGGTTACTATTATATTGTTATTTAGGTATCAAAAATTGTTTTATTGTATATCCAGAGGCAAATACGGTCAGAGAGTATTGATTGTGTGTGTGTATGTGTGATTAATTATGAAACCGCACTCGTGCATTCAGCATCGCTTATTTTTGACTCATAACCAGTGCACGTTATTACAGAGTATAAAATGTAGGCTTTGGTATCCTCGGCTGGCCTCATCTCTCCATTGGTATGGCACGGCATATTATTGATTGATAATCACTATTACAGAGGCGGCAGATGTAGAAGAGGAAGAATAACAAGCCGCAATATCATTCAGTATTATCTAGAGTGCTAAGTTAAGTATCGTTACAAGTTATGTACAAGTGGTTTAGACGTGTTATAGAAGTGTTATATTGAGATAAAGACACCTCTTTACAGATATCTATCTATTTGTATTAATAGTCTGCTGCATCATCGCCAAGATAAATGCAATAGACTGCTCAAACTTTCTTACATAAAAGATCAACACTTGTCCCCTCAGACAAGTCCAACATTCTACCAATGTACGTGTCGGTGCTACCATCTAGAACCATCTTCTGTTCTACATTGAAGAAAATCTTGTTTCCCTTCTTCTCAACAAATTCGGCATACTCCCAACTTCCCGAGTTTCTCTTTATAAATGCACCATCACCGACACTGAGAGATGAAAAGTAGTCAACCTTATCTGACTTTGTCTGTTCCAAGTCCATATCATGAGAAAGAGGTTTGTCTCCGACAAGATAATCATCCCACAGCCCGTCATTGTCGTTATGCTTAGGTATCCGAGCCTTGTATTCCCTCTCCTCCCTGAGTTGTTCCCGTCTCTCGTCACAAAGCTGCTGAGTACGTTCAAGACCTGACTTGACTTTCACTTGAATTGAGTCAGCTCGTTTCCTCCATTCCCTTTCGGACTCATACACCGAGGATACAATCTGTTCTAATGCACAAGTGATCTCATTTGCTGCATTTGACATAATACTGATCTTGGACCTCTTAGAAGAGCGAGAAGGTAGCTCGGATGGCTGCGATGTCGTCGTCGTGCTACTACCACGAGACCTCTTCTTACCAGCAGACGCTGACATGGAAGCAGAAGCAGAAGTAGAATATACCTCAGTTGCATCCAAAGAAGATGTATTCTGACTCTCGAGTCTCTTGGAAGATCGAGTAGGTTGACTAAATGTTGATTGTGAAGATCTCTTCTCGGGTACAGGCTTGCAAGTAGACACTGATTTGGAAGTCTTTCTCTTGGATGAAGGTCTGCTCTTAGAAGTAGAAGTTGCAGAAGACTTGTCTTTGGATACTGTATATGTACGCGTGGCCTTCTTGGTAATACTTGTATTAACCAACTCATAATTCTTATTCTCAGTATTTGGGGCTTTTGGTAACTTATTACAAACTTTCTCCCTTGATAAACAGTTGATGTTACTGCAATCCAATCTCGTTTTCCAAACACTTGTAGTAATGGTATCACATGCTTTGCATTGCCAATCATGTGCAGTACAGTCCAAGCCTTTTTCTTTTCTTCTCTCCAATTGAGTCGCCTTCGCCGCATCACTTTGTATCTTGTTGGTTTTGGCGGCTGATGATTCAATACCAGATGGAATACTAACTACCTTGACCAAAGTCAAATAGTGAGTTGAAAGTACTTTGCCGAGAGCATCCTTCTTCCTGTAATTGAACCCAGCTTGTAATTTCACACCAACTTTTTCGGCATTTTTAGCAAAGACTATATCAGTGACACTTGTAATCACGGTAATAACACCACCAGAAACCGTTTGTCCACCAATGACAAAAGGTTCATCACTGATGGATTGAGGGAGGATGGCCGTTTCTAGTGTGTTACTATTCCAATGTCTATTTTGAGGAATGACAAGAACTCGTCCTCTGTGATACGAACCAATATCTCTAATGACTACATCGTTTTCTGCTGCCCATTGACGGATATGATCTTCTAAATTTGGTACTAATGAGACTAATGAAAGTTGTGTAATGACTTCTGCCCACTTGACTGATGAGTAGTCAGAATGTGTAATAGACTTTTCAATATCCACCTTCAACTGTTTGAGGAACTTGTTCAGCGGACGTTTGCTAACAGTAGTGACATGGGAGAAACGACGGATCACTTCATCAATGGTAATGACCGATCCATCACTTCTTTTAGCCCGAGCTTCTTTAGATGATGGATACAAGATAAAATTGGGTGTGAGGCCGAAATCATTCTCTCCTCCAAACAATTCAATGGCATTAATGGTCGGTGGAGTGATCATATCACGGAACATGGCAGTTGCAAATAGTGGATTTCCGTGTAGTCCACAATTGGACACTTCCATAATGATTGACCCAAGAATGGCACTTGTATCAAAGGCAGTTTCTGCAGTATTAACCTGACAAGTAGCATATCGAATGACTTGTTTCAATACACCAATAACGATGGCACGACGTTGGGATTGGTCGGTTGTGATGAAGTCTCTAGAATCTCCTGCAATGGCTAGGTGGCCAGTAAGGTAAATGAATGTGTTCTCTTTTTGAAAGACAATGATTTCACCTCCCAATACTGAGTGTACCCGACGGAAGCCATGACGGTGCAGAATCTGTTGTGGTGTTTTGAGTGATTTGTACATGTAGTGTTGAGCATCAAGAATTATGTGGCTGATACGATTGCTCATCTGTGCGTATCCAGCAATGAGATCCTCGAAGAACTTGTGAGCCTTGTCTAATGTAGAAGAAGGGAAGTTGTCATCAAAAATCTCCTCTGCTGTGGTAGCATTTGGGTGAAGAGGCTTGCCGATGATATCTCTCCATCTCTCGCCAACAATATACTCTGTTGCTGTCACACATGATGATAGTACACCCGCTTTAGCACCAGTAACCCAAGAAGATACAGCAAAGACAAATGCATCTGACGAGCGTGCACCTTGCTTGGCAATGAGCCCGATGATTTCACCCGCTGTTTCAATAGCAACACTTCTGTGATCATTGTACTTGGATTCATCCCACATGAATCCCTCCGAAGGGCAAGGAAGGTGGTACATGATCTGCAATCCTGTCTCAATCAACTGCATCATATGCTGTCTCTTGATACCGCCACGGTGCCACTCGTCAAGGATGCGCTGATAGAAGTCTTTCAAGTTCTGAGGAGCAGAAGAATTAATCACCTCTAGAAGAAACTCCTTGTACAGCTTGCTCAACTCCTTATCAACCTCGGCTGTAATACTGTCAAAACTGACGATTCTCATCATGATGAACTTCTTGTCAAAGTCGGGATCGCCATCTCGATACTTAGCAAGCCTTTCAGATGCATTACCAGTCATACCAATCTTGACTAGCTCTCCACTCTTAATGTTGTACAAGGCATAGATCATTCCCATTTTACTTCCTGTGATACTCTTAGCCCAATCAAACTTGGATCTATCAACTACCTTTGATATTGGGTTCAATACATATCCATGTTCCAACAGTACATCCACAAACAACTTGCCATACTTGTGAACAATGTCTTTGATGGAGGGATGTACTTTCAAGGGACTGTCTTTGATTGGAAAGGCACTGGGATCACGCTGTTTGGTAAACTTGGGATATGTTTCTGAGAAGAGAGAAGATGGGCGATGAAAACAGTTAGTCTGATAGGCCCTCTAAGGTGATTTTAGAGACATTGAAAGTTGCATATCACATAACCTTACCCTTCTGCCCTTCACTATTGAAGAATGAATTGGACTTAGACTCTCGAGATTTCCATACCTTCTCAATGAGCGTAACAACAGCCCTTGCACCCATACCAACAGCCATGGAAACAGCAAGTGTATACTCTTGTAGGTTCATATCATCGATGTATACTCCACCATCATCAGCCATTGACATTGGTATGGGTAGAAGAAGAATTGAAAGAAGTAAACCAAGCTTACCAGTCGCAATGGATGACACATGATTCCGTCCTATCTGAGTAGACTTCCATAGCCATTGAACAATCTTCTCGGCCTTGTATCCAGCAATACATGCTAAAACCGGGACACCTATATTGTATAAGCGCATAGCATTTTGCATGTATTGATCAAGAGGTACCGATGAAACAAACGCAAGTAGTTCTTTTGTCCCCGACAGAGTCAAGCCAACGGTATAGATAGCAGAAAATGCAAACCAAAGCATGGAGCCAAGGCAAAACATGGTGTATCCACTCCCAGAACAACTAGTTGATTCGATACCCGACTGTACCGTCTTCTTGCGTTGACGCCTCCCCCGACAACGACGTGATTGTTTCTTACTACTAGTACCATTCCCTTGACTTGCATTCCATCTCATCTTAACAGCTGATATAATATTTGGGGGCCAAAATATCATCAGCAGAAGTAATCCAAAACACCCCCCAAAGACTGTAAACTTGTCTACCGAATCAGTCAACACAATCAGCACACGACAAAGGCTAACCAAAACACGGTAGAAGCTAATCATAATGTAACCATCCTTGGAGTATGACAGTACAGTTGAAATGAGTGAGCAAATATTCTCCAAAACAACCTCCCATAAGGACTGCACTTGCATCTTGACCTTGTGTAATGTCTTGTTCCGTGTGATAACGTTGTAACTTGATGTAATTGGTGCACTTATACATTCGGGTATCAAAGTAATGATATTCCGAATCATTTCACGTGTGCCTCCCGAGGGTATGAAACATCTGTACACTATCATGAGAGGAAGTAGCACGAAGAGTAGTATGATGCACGGAAATATACAATACTGTGTGAACGACGTATCCCGTTGCATATTTTCGTACTGTTGGTTATAGAAAAGGATAATACGATGAGATATGATGGAAACAATAGCAAGAAGGATATTGTGTGTATTTATCAGGCAGACAAACGTATACTTACATACTCCTCATCCATAGGAAAGGACACCTCAATTTTCCCAACCTCATCACAACTTGACTTGAACATAGTCCAATGGAGAAATACAGCCAAAAAGAACCAATTGGAGATACACCTAATCAGATATGGATTTGCCTTAATGAAATATGCTATCAGAGGACATATCATTACCTCTCCAAGTACAGCCAATACAACAAAGAAGGATGCTGATCTTGAAATTTCTCCACAAAGTAAATCATAACCGGCACTCCATACAGCCTGTACAGCCTGAATGAGTATCCATAAAGCAGCTTGTACATCATCCATATTCATCTTGAATTTATACAATGTTATCCAACTGTATAAATGAAATAAGTAAAGAAGAGAGAGTATAAATGGTCACATGAACCATTCAAAAATGATGAGCTGTTTTTTTTACACATTAAGTAAAAGGCACTACACCACCACCTAGCCAACTTACGAGTATAGAATGAATGAATTACGTGATACTGATATATGGAGTGATTAATGTGGTGTAGGGTTGGATGATAGTGATATATTTTTAGTAATCTTTTCTTGATAGTGTTGATTCAAAACTAAGTAGATATAATGGTGGTGAATACCAGAGAAGATGGCCACTGGAGTGTGTAAAAACCTTATTAGGTGCCAGATCCTGTATATAGAATTATAAATTAAGATGTGTCAGGGTATGAATGAAGGTACAGTTGGTTGAGAAAGTGCAGCAGACCAAATAAGCAACATAACGATATCAAAAATAAAAAAGGTCTATTGCTCACCTTACACCGCGAGGACGAATCGAAGCGGAACAAAGGGTGGCGTGTCGTGACCGATGGACCCTAGGCAAATTTTATGCGGCGTGTGGAACGGGTGTTTGTCGTCTGGTGTTTGCCAGAGGTGGACTGTTGCCACTGCTACCCTATCAACATTGTTTGAGATTTTATTTTGACTTTGGTTTTCGTTAAGTCGCCAAATCACTTTAGAGCCCTTTTTTGATAGTGTAAAGTGTATCGGTCAAGATTGAGACGAGATAAATTTATCATAGATAGTACATCATATCAAATGGACACAGTATAATAAACTCTATATACATTTATTCTTACCATTGCAAACTCACTATTACTAGCCTTCTGACATTCCAGAAGATCGCCTTTTAATCTAGCGTCAACTAGAAATAGCGTCAGATTTTTATACCTAATTAATTAACTAACATTGGGATATTGTTGAAGTGGTTGTTGATATGCTTAATAATGTTTTATAAGGTAATATTATCACTTTTCTTTTTTTACTCGTCATTTTTAGTGAATATCACTTTATCATTTGTAGGATTAACTAGGGGTATTTGATGGTTGAGTAGTTGTAATACTTTTACTACTGCCTTACTAACACACACATATGCACTCCTTTTATTTAAGAGATCGGGTCCGCAATCTAGAGTGGTCACAGATCAAAGGGTATGCATAGGATATTATGACGTTGATGATGGTGAACATTAAAGGATTGCAAAGTTGTTGTAATTGTTTATGGTAGTGGATTGTGTTATGTTTTTTATACGATATGATGATATCGCGACGACTCGCCATCGTTTGTTGTATGTTATGAAATGATACATCATTGCATTTGCTCATCGGTCCTAGACGCTAAGCAACTAGAGTGGACATGCATAATACCGTATCACTATGATGGCCAATCCGCAAACACAATCGGGCGGCTTGAATAAAGATACCGTATCTTTTTTGTCATAATGCATTGCTCCTCATTGCCCTAGGAGGAGGATTGAAGTCAGTTATTTAGTTATTATATATTGCGGCTTACTGTAGGGAGACTCATATACACTTGCACTACTATGTCCGCAATGGATAACAGCTGCTTGAGCTTATTGAATCATGACAAGGAGGAAATCGACCTGACTTTGTCGGAGGATGAAGGCAATGACAATGGTGATGTGAATAATGCTGCATCAATTACTCAACAACCACCACAACCTCAACCTGTCAAATCTGAACATTTGCAAGGATATGAAGGGCTAACACCGGCAACAACAGGTAAGAGATATTATGAAAGAGTTGCAAAGATACGCGAGACATACATATGATGTGTACACAAAAAGATATGCAAAGATATTCTGTAAAAGATATTTGCATGATGTATGCATAAAAAGATATAGATGTGCATTGTACAATATGATCATATTATTTGTTGTAATGTTGCAATATATGGTAGGATGACAGTGGTGCACAAGATATGCTCATGCATAAGATATGTGCATAAGATATACATCATCTCATTCTTATATCTCATCTAATACTTTCCCCCTCTCCCCCAATAACACAATACATACACAGGTGGAAAAGGATTGTGGAGTTTATGGACAAGAAACTTTAAATCAACGCTATTAATGGCAATGGACTTGGTAGACAACTCTGTTGATGCGGCAATGCAGCAAAAGAAAGATACAGGTAATGATTCGTTCACGGGTAGAGTACAAATCTATCGCGATCTGTATGAGGTCATGCCTGAACAAGTTTACACAACAGGATTATGTATTAGAAATAATGCACCAAAGCAAATCACTCCACTTAAGGAGGTACTTAAGCTCTTCATTAGTGATAAGAAGGATTCGGGAACCGATAGCGTCGGTGAGAACGGAGTAGGATTAAAGCAATCATGTGCTGGTAAGTTGTAATCTTGAATAGGAATCAATGATGTACTTCACCAAATCTTATACATTTAATACAGCTTTAAGTGATCTGAGTTTTGCTCTTGTAAAGAATAAGGGGACATTCGAGTTAGGCATCCTAGCTAAATCATTGCAGAAAGAAGAGGGATTCTTGTAAGTACCAATATTGTCATATAGAAGTATGTCTATTAATAATCAGCTAATTCTCACCTCTCTAATATTCTCTTTTCAAAAATCTAGTCTACCAAGCTTTGAGTTCAATGTAGTCGACAGTAAGACTATTGGACAACAAATGATGGACGTGTTCTGCCAAGCCAACTGCAAAGAAGTGGCAGATTGTATTGCAGAGTATGGGCGAGTGAGGATAGACGGTGGTAGTCCTTCGTTGGCGAGAGGAGTTGCAAGGCTCGCGAAGCATTTCGAAGATATTAATACGAAATTCTTCGGTAATGAGTATGTTTTCGAAGTGATCATAGATAAAGTTGTTCATCGTGGGTCAACTAGTGCTTCTCAAGACGAGAAGAAGAATGCCGCAGTAAGTGATATCATCAAGGAACTTCAGCACGAAATCCCTCGGAGATACCTTCATATTCCCGACTCTCTTAAATTCACAGTTGGGAAGAAGAAGCTTAGCTTCAAGTACTGGACAGAACGACTAGTAGAATTTTCACGAGTAGAGATACCAGTCAGAACACAGACACCTTGGAGCGTTGACTTTGGTGAGATCACTCCCGATTCATATGAGCTTAAAGTTTACATTGGGTTTGATAGGTATCGCATTACCAATTCAGAGTCAGGTCCATGCAAGTCTAAGAAAGCTTGCTCCTTGTATGTATACAGCAGAGTAAGTAGAGTAATATGATGTGCTCCGTTTTATGTTCTTTGTATTAATTTTACTAAATGTTCTTTGATTCGCCTAGGCTTCTGGACGTATGATTCAGTATGACGAAGATGCACGTCTTATGTTAGGGCTAACAGGAGGAGGAACAGATTTTTGTCAAGCACTTACTGTATTAGTTGATGATAGCGAAGGGCATCTACCACTTGACCCCACGAAGCAATATATTGCCTTTGGCAATCAGGAGCGTGGTAATATGCACGAAGAAAATCTCTTCTCAGTTGTTCACGCAGTCGTCAAGTTCTACTGGCGGTATCATGTTAACAAATACTCTGGTTCTAAGAAGGCTCTGACCGAGAAGATAACAAAGTGGAGTAAGGAGGAAGTCCCCACGAGCATCAAGATGTGCGGTGACTCGGAGCTGACGGACTATAAAATGCGCTTCAACCTTAACAGGGACAATCGGATTCTAGTTGATCATTCATGCTACAAGGACGAGGAAATCGAGGAAATTGGTCCTGATACCCTATTCCGTCTGTTGCCCATCGATAGTGGGCGCAAGAAGAAGCCTGCAAGGAAAAGAGCAGCCTCCTTCAAGAGGGATAAGCAGGATGCGACAGCAACAAGTAAATCACCTCCAACAAAGAAGAAACGTACTTCATCGAAAGCAGTTACTCCATCACCCACCAAAAAGAAACAAGCAACTACGAAGGGAAAGCATTCCGAATCAAGGAAGCAACCTGCTAAGAGGAAGCAACTAGATAATATGGATGCCTGGGAGTCTGGAAAGAAGAAAGGTGCTACCCGTCAACCTGCCAGAAGTAAAGGATCAAGGGCATCGTCTCGAGAATCTATTCCGACCCAACGATTTGGTAAGTATTCACAGTCAGAGTCTGAGGATGAAGATGACGACGAGGGTAAAGATTCAGGAACCGTCAAAGTAGCAAACACCAGCAAGAAGACTTCAGAGGAGGATGAGCTGATTGACCTTTGTTCAAGTTCTGACGAAGAAGAAGACGAGAAGAAGAAAGCTCCCGACAATGTGACATCAATGAACGATAATGGCATGAATGAAGAAGATGAGGACAATACCAACACAACAACGTTGGTAACGGAGATTACAGGGTTGAGGAGTGAGAATAGTGATTTGAAAGCAAAAGTTGCAGCTCTTCAAACAGAGAACGATAGTCTTGAAAAGGAGGTGAAGCGATTGAGAGAAGAGATGGAGTGTAGCAAAAGTGCTCCTACCGCTGAATAAGGGAGCGAATGGGTTGTATGTTTGTAAGTGTAATGTAAAATATTGATGAGATATGGACCATATGTATGTTATCGCTCTTGATCAAAACGTTTGTTAGTGCGAGTCTGTAGGGAGGTCCGAACGCCCAGGGGATAAAATGTTTGGTGCACTCCTAAAATTTCTAAAGCGGCCAGTTTATTTACTGCTAGCTGCCGATCAGCCCTTCATATCAACTCCATACTCAAAGAGAATGGAATTGGCATTAGTTAAATCAGACCCAGACACACCTTCGAGAATGCAGTCAGAACAACATCATCAAGGTCCTTCTACGTCAACATGCGTTTCCATTGCTACTATTAGTTCAGGATTTGAGAAGGGCGATTTCTTAGTTCGTGAGGAGAAGGGACAGCGTGTGTAAGTTTAATATTATATGTATTGTATTGTATATAGTTTTATGACATATCATATGCTCATTTTTTCCTACCACTATTCACGACCTTTATACGACACAATTAATTAATTACCAAATACACAATAACAGTTACTTTGATTTCTTCGAGGAAGCATTTAATTACATTGCCTACAAGGGATACATTCGTATGCCAAAGGATGACGAAGCCGAATGGATGGATACAATGAATAATGTTCATGCTTCTGTTAAGGGTGGTATGAAGTATAATACTGGAAAGTTACTAATGGTATTATATCGACCAATTGATGTGGATAAGGAGTAAAATTATTATTGGGTTTTACCTTTATTAGTAAGTTAGATGGGTTGTATTTATGGGAGAAATGGGGTTGTGGTTTATTGTATTATTATTGGTATTGGTGAGAGTCTAAATGAGCGCCATTTATAATGGTTAGGATTCACATCAAAGGGAAGTGTTTAGAGTTGAGATTTGGATGGATAAGTGGCCATTAGATATCATAGAGTTGGGTACAGTTATTGAGGTTGGTTATGTAGTAAAGATGGTCGCACCCAACAATATCACTTGGTTTCGGGTAGTATCTCTATCTAAACAACAGTTTACACAAGATTATATTCGAAATATCAACCGATTAACAACCTGACTATATTGTTAGTGTTATCACTATCTATTAGCGTTGTCTACTCTGTATCATTCTACCAATGCCATATGATATAAACATCCCCAGTGCTGAACCGAAAACATTCCATGCAATCTCCCCAACACGACTCTTTAAACTCTCATATTGTAATTGTCTATAGGTATTTACAATACGCTCATCGTGTATCGATTTTGCTTTTAGCACTTGACAGGCTGTCATTTCTGCAGCAGACATCAAGTTGGGCAATGTAGTACCATCAGCACAACCACCATTGATGTTTGTTGAAATGTAATGAAAATGGCGTCTTACCACATACTCAATTGTGGCAGACTCAAGCTCATCTACATTGTCGGCAGTAACCTTTGCAATATGATACTCTTCTGGTAGATTTGTTTTACCTTCTCCTCCGTCTATTGCATCAGTATCAAAGTCATCAATCTTGTGAGATAGAATGAAGACCTTTTCATATCGAGTTGACAATTCATTCCCAACTATCACGTGTACATCATTTCTTTTCATCGCCAGTACTGCCTTTTGTTGTAATATCGTCGAGTCTGTTTCCAATTTGAAGCTGACTGCAAATGCATTAGGACACCACTCTTTTCGTAGCGTGGGTATCACTTTAGGAACTGGGTAGAGCTTTAGGGTGAGTGTATTATCTTCTTCGATTTGCATTGTATTCTCAATGTTGTTGTTGTCGCCAGTGTTACCATTCTCATCTCCTGATGATGATGATTCTATCGATGAAGATGCCTGCGATTTGATCCCATAGTCTCTACTTTGAATCTTATGCAGTGCCCTCTTCTCTTGTGGTATATAGAAGTCACTGACTGCCGCGGCAAGGTAGACTAATCCTAATGTTCCACACATGTTTATTGCCTCAGAGCAGAGTTGTAGTTTGTGTAGATAATCATCAACTGTTTGAAAGTTTATTGTAATGAGCATTCCTTGTTGTTTGATATGTTTATATTGACGCAATGTCGATTGAAGGATGGAAGATTGTGCCAATTTTGGATTGATTGATACTTCACCTCTATGATTCGATCTTCTAGACTTTGTTTGTTGCTTTGGGTATTGTTGGTGTGTTTGTTCATAGTCATTGCTACTAGAATACATCCATGGATCATTAGATGTATTCTTCTTCTTTTCTTCATACGTATCATCATCGTCTTCATCTATATCTTGCAGCCAAAAGTCAAGTAACGCATCATCATTATCATTACTATCACCATCTGTACAATCAAATAACGAACCCAAAGACTCAAAGTTCAATCCATCTCTTCCACACTTCAATGCATTATTTAATATTCTACCAAATGGTGCAACACTACCCTCTCTCTTCAAATGTATCACTGCATAACCACGCTTCAAAAACTCTTCAACTGCATATGCACCTCGAGTGCCGGTGGAGAAATTATCCAGATATCGTACACAGTTATGTTCAAGCGGGGCAGAGGTACCTCCAGATGTTACTAATGCCAATGGTATATGATGTGAGGTATGTCGGACTGTAAAGTTTTGTAGTTTATGTTGTAGAATGTCATTATCTTTGATGTTATTGTTTTTGTAATTGTTAGCAGTAGAAGATTTCATATTATGTTATGTATCTTATTGAGAGACCGGATCATCAAACCACCAATAATAGCATTGGAAACTAATCTAGTGAGTGCATTGATAGACGATTTGCTATATCAGGGGAATATCAATAGAGGTATATACCATTAACAACACTATCATAATACTGATGCAAATATGCAAATATTAAATATACGGATTTAGGATACCGACAAAATTATGAGAGTGTGTGTATTTACGATAAATGACGAATGACGAATGAGAGTGATGATTTGATCTCTCTCTATATCGGATTGGAATGGGTGATGACTGATATATAAGATTGCAATAGTCATTGTTTAGTTCTTCATATATAGTGTTGCTTCATATTCGGACCATATAAAAAGGGTGGAAGTTTACACTTACAACTCGCGCATATTTGTTGCAATCCAAAAAATATATCACAATAATATCATAATGGCCACCAATCAAGTAGCTTATATACTACTACTCATTCTCATAATATATACTGAAGCCTTTACATCATGTAGGTATCAATCTCGTCATCAAAAGATAAGTAGTACACATCTAGTAAATGCTGCCAAACGTCGAAAAGATAAATATGATTCTCCCGAAAATGAATGGTATGATGATGTAGATAAAAATGCTAGTGCCGAGGATGTATTCTGGGGTGAAATGGAACGAAGACGATTAATCAATCAGAGTGGTATGGGATCATTCTCGAATGATAACTTTGGTGATGTATCTCCTATCGACATGGTGGGCAAAACAACAGAAGATAACAGTAGTGCTTCAATGTCTTCAACGATTGCATCTCAACAACAAATGACTGATGATTACATGGGTCCTGGATCTAATACACAAATGTCTATGAAAAATCCTGGTGTATCCATTGCAGAAGAGCGTAGTGCAGATGCGGTGCTATCTTCCTACTCGGCATTTGCAGTATCTAACAACTATCTATATGACGAAGATGACGATGATTTACCACCAGGATTGCTACGAAATGATCCATCTCTCTGGGAGGGAGAAGATCCAACATTAGAAGAGGAGAATGCAGAATTGAATAGACAATTAGATGAATTAGAACGTGAGTTGATGGGCGATGGAGTTGATGGGAGTGTAGTTGGAGGTTCATCTCCTTACTTTGATGCATCATTGAGTGACGAACCTTGGGATCGATACGGTCAATCTAAACAAGATGAAGATTCCACAGACGACAACAGTGGTCCAACAGTATTTCAAAAGGAGTTGGAAAGGAAAATGAAGATTGTAGATGAGCTCAAAGAATTCACATTGGACTACGATGAAGAGGAGGAATCTCAAGCCGAAGCTCAACAAGAAGAGAAAGAATATGAACAATCACTGGCATCAATTAGTATCACATCTCCTCGATTAGAGAATGCGGCAGTGAATCCAAAGGCAGAAGCATTTTTCAGTCGCCCACCTGATGAACTACAGGGCTTTGATACCATGTGGGCAGCGGCAATTGATACGCCCTGTATGAAGATAGCAAAAGGTATATTTAGTAACTATGGAATACAGTTTGCAGATAACTTTGATGATTGGGATGAAGGAAGTGGATCAGATGACAAAACATCAGATGGATACCGTAGTATCGAAGATATTGCAAGTTACAAGGCAAGAAAAGTCTACCAAGTAACCGGGCTGCCTTGTATCGCTAGTAGAACTTCATTTGAAATCGAACCGATGAGGCCAGAAGACATGGAAAAGACGAATGAAGTAGGTGTAAATGGGAAGAAGATAAAACAACAACAAGCTGGTCAAAAGAGTCCACGAGTAGTCACTGGCTACAGATTTAATAACATCGGAGAACATGTCGATCATGTTGTGCAATCGCTCCTTCCTTTCTCAGAGCCAACAAGAACGACTCGATATAGATCTTGTGTTTGCTTCTACGATGGAGAGATGGAGATATTTGAGTACGGTGAATTGGACTGTGATTTATATTACAGTGGATCAATGAGGACTTTCATACCAATGTCATCTGCCATCAACTCAATGCTGAAATCATTAGTATTGGCACTAGATTTACAATACCAGAAATGGCTTCATAACAAAGTTAACGATGTTACAAGTGCCGGCACATATAGCGATACAAGTATCAAGCTTCGTGATCGTGTACTTAAGGAGGCAAAGGTACTTCCGAATGATATAATAGATGTTAGTTCATTCATGGATGCGTTTGTAGATGTAGACTTGATGGACAGCTGTGGAAAGGAGTTAGCAGAGCGGTTTGTGAAAGTCAAGCCAAACAAGATACTGACTATTGCAACAACCGGATTGGTTGTTGCTATTCCAATTGCAAAGTACCTTCAGGTACCCCTTGTATATGCTAGGAAGCAAAGATCAGTCGTAATGGCTGACACATTTGATGCCGGTTACAACTCGAAGACGATAGGACAAGACCAACAACTTTTAGTCAGCAAAGATCACCTCGATGAAGATGATCGTGTACTGATTATTGATGATTTCCTTTCTAGTGGTTCTAGTCAAGAGGCATTACTTCGGATTATATCGGAGGCAGGAGCCACGCCCGTCGGCGTGGGTGTAATACTTGAGAAAGAGTATGATGCAGGTAGAAAACAACTATCGGGGTACAATATACCGGTTGAGAGTGTAGTGAGAATAGCTTCAGTGAAAGAGGGAGTGATACAGCTGAAAGAAGAAGATGGTTATGATCACATGTAATAGCTAAAAGTAGAATATGTACAGATTATGACCAAGTAAAGATTGAGTGATATTTTGATCATGTCATACCGCATGGGGTGAAAGGATACTCAACTAACCACCTTTATACATAGTCTGATATCAATCTAACGCCCTGATAGTATAGGATGTACCTCTCAGACTCCTTTTCTATAGCCGGTTTTCAGAAACGACTAAATATGACCATAAGTTAAAGGATCCCTACCTGTCAAAAAATGGTGGTCCCATGACGGCAGACAGTCAAGAGTATGAGCACCATTGGAAATCCGATACCAGCTACAAACGAGGGGATGGATTTGGATGATGACGGTAACTAACATGGTTGACTCTGCTATTACATCCTACGAAGGAAATATTAACGCTCTTAATAGCGTGAACATACATAGAATAAGCAAGATAAGGACGTACTTATGCCTAGATCTTCTAGCGCATAATGGTCTCACTACTTAAACACACTCACACTTGACCTCAATTCAAAGGTCGGTTTAACTATCGTAATAGTATGGCTGACAAATTATGGCAACCGGACGGCATCATTTATTGACAAAACAACTCATTAGAGCTTCTCGAGGTCTAGGGAGTGGGGTAGTTGACTCTTTATCAACATCTCGGCCAGCAATTAAGTAAGTATGTATAATGTTTCATGATGCACAAATAACATACTTATCTCTCTAGAGAGATGCATTCTGATAAAATCACACAGCCAGCTTCCATGCTTTCCTCTACAGCAACATCATTTTGGCAAATTATTAAACAAAAATGATAATGTTGCAACACCTTCTGACTTTCATAAATATCTTTGTAATAAGATTAGATGTGCTCAAAATCGTATAGTATTGGCATCATTATATATTGGTGTAGGTAGTAGATCTATAGACTTGTCAATTGATCGTAGTAATTGCAACAGCAAAGAAGATGATCTGCTAGATTCACTTGAGTATGCTACAACCAATAGTAATCTAAATAAAGTACAGGTATTGTTAGATGCAAATCGAGCACTGCGAAAGGTATCAGTAACAAATAAGAATACTCAATCTCATGGAGCATCATCTGATAGTAGTAATACTCAAATAACAAACTCTGCAAAGGCAATACATTCAAGAATAGATACATATGTGAACAAAAACAATCTATTGCAAAAGAAGAAACATAATAGGAATGGCTTATTTCTCTTTCATGTTAATGATAAACGCTTATGTACAATATTACCATCACCACTTGATGAGGTAGCTGGTGTATTTCATATCAAATGTTACATTGTTGATGACGAGTTGATATTAAGTGGTGCTAATCTATCGGAAAGCTACTTTAGTGATCGTCTCGACCGATACATGTTGTTTACAAATGGAGGTGGAGGTCTCGTAGATTGGTACGCAGATTTGATAGATGTACTGTCTGAGTATGCAATTCGATATGATGGTCACTCAAATGAAAGAACAAACAAGCTATCTTCATTGCTTTCAATCAACGATGAGATGGAAAGGAAGCAAAAGCTTGAACATTCATTGATAAATCTCTTTGATGGAAGCAATTACAATATGTCGAAAGGCAATGATAGAGATGAGGAGATAATAGCATGGGCTGTGCCCACATTTCAAATGCCAACTTCATTTCTTGGTAGAACACCTAAGTTTCCATCAGACAGTGAAGTGACAAGAAGTCTTTTGTTATCTGCATTGAATAGTGACGAGCCAATATCTATACGCTTGTCCAGTGCATATCTTAACCTTACACCAAAATTATTGTCAGTATTGAATTTGTTTGGACGGCGACGGAATAGTGTTGGAAATGCTTATATATTAACAGCCGGTACTATCTCTCATGGTTTTGCTGCTCCAAAAGCAGTCGACTCTCAAAGAAGGGCTGGATTTGTGGATAGTATCAAAGCTACAATACCTGAGGCATTCATGACTTTGGTGACAGAAATAGCTAAATCGATTATATCAAATGGCGGTAAGGTACTTTTGTATGAGAGGGCTGGATGGACATTTCATACCAAGGGCTTATGGTTAACTTCATCTACACACAGCAAAGACAGTCAAAACGAACAACATCATCTTGAAAGAATCAATGATTCATCATCACTACAGGCAACTATTGTTGGATCAGGCAACTATGGTGCTCGTAGTGAAGACCTCGATGTTGAGAGTAACTGTATACTAATCTTTAATAACGACTCAACCAACGCCAAAGATGTAAAGAAATCTTTGGCCAAGGAATGGAACAACATGTGTGATTCAAGCACAGAGTTGAAGGATACAAATACGAATCATGTCGACAACAAGAAGGTTATGCAAGTTGTACTAGGTTTCATGAAACGATTTCTATAATGGATATACATATAACTCATTTTCACTATACTTTTAACACATACTAAACATACTATCCTATCAGCCTACAATATTTACAGATAGATTTTCGTCACTGCATCGTTGAAACCTTCCAACAATGAGACAATACCTAGATCTGGAAGAACTCCTGAGTAGTCAGTAGCATCTTGACTATCTGAAACCTTACCATAAACAAAGATGTTATTATCAACATCTCTCACTATGCGCATGTTGTCATTTATGTAGGTTGTCTTTAGCACTGGCTTTGGTACTTCGTAAGCACTGACATTATCTTCCAATATCTTAGACAATGAACGACTCCTTAATGCAACATTATCTCTGTCCAGTATATTTCTTAACAAAGGAATGTTACTTCCTTTAATCTCCACTGTATCCATGAATAGTTCAAGCTCGTTCGAATTAGATGTTGTTGTTACATCGGCAGTACTAACTATTGATCCATCGATTGTTAATGGCAGTCCACCAGAGTATTTGAATGGAGTAAAGTCACTAAGAAAAGGAATCGCTCCTACCTTGACATTGAACTCATTGACAATCTTGCCTTCTGAAGTGATTACCTGCCGTACCACGCCAATATTACTAATTGCTAGTGCCGCTCTGTGCATATTACAAAACCAATCATATTGAGCCGCCTGCTCTTCAGTTTTGCATGTTGACCGACCAGCCAAGAAGAATGGTGAACTGCGAAAGAGTTGTGTATTAGAATATATTAGTTCCCATGTACCTGTATGATATGATGGGATAATAGTACCTTCTTCTTTTACAGTTTGAGTTTCATAACTGGATTCTAATGACGATATTAATTGTGCAAATTGATCTTTTTGTGTTGGATTTGTATATTGACCACGATCTGAACCGGCTGCAATCCGTAAGATTGCATTTTGTGTTTGTTGCGTTGCAATACTATTGTCAGTACTTTGTTCTTCAGTGGATCCATTGATTGATGTTACCACCACATGATCAGCTGGTGTTGCATTATGATATGATATGTCAATTACACGAAGACTCCCAATTAATTCAATACGACCTTATTAAAATCATAAAATCATAAATCATGTATGTAGTTAACTGGGATGCAGCATTGGCATTGGATTGATAACACAGATACTCTTCTACCATATCCGTAATACCATCTACTATTATTATTGCAATATCCTTGTCTATAATAATTTATCAGTTTTATATCTTTGACGAACCACCACCAAACAATAGATAAAGACTTGACGGTGCACTTTCCACAAAATTGCAAACAAGTATATTTACCATGGCAGTGACAAGTCTCGTTGACGTCGTCAACCATTCCCAGTTAATGAGCTTTTTGTTTTCTGGTAAAGATGATAATCAGAGCAATGATGTTTCTATTGTACCTGACCTCATCAAACTACACCAAGAATCGTCTATTTCATATCCATATGCATGGATTGATAATAGTGTAGCCGTACCCTCCGAAGCCATTATCAAGAAAGTTGAATTTACTGGTAGTAAAGAGGAAATCAACCTCCCTTTTGATTTAAAAGGTAGTATGGTAGATCATTGGCGCATTGGTGGTATCACAAAACTAATTATGGCAGCTCAAGGGTATGATACAACTAAAAAATCTGATTTGTTACGTTTCCTAATCGATATTAAGGGTATTTTATCAGCACGTACCGGGAAAGGTGAAGATAAACGTCATCAACCATTTCATTATTTTCTTACACGTGGGCCATCCTTTCTTACTGGTGGGGTTGTTTGTAACACTCATGGTAAGGAGGCTAATGATCCAGTTTCTCAGTTTGTTACTGCAAAATGGTATGTTCCTCTTGTGGAATATTTGGCCAAGACAATTAACACCATGGAACCATCTGAAGTGAAGACGAGTTGTCTTGAAAGTAAGTATTTTACCAAAAGTATAAATATCTCACTCTTCATCTTTTCTAACAAACATCTACTATTATATATTTTCTACATAGAATGGCGTGGAAGTTTATATGCCGCTAAACCAAATTCTGTTCAGTTGTTACACTTTGATGGTACTCTAAATGATATCCGTCAAATTGTACCTCAATGGGATGGCCCATTTTATTCTGGTTCAGTTTCAGATCAAGATCACAATTTTGCAATCGAACTGCTTAGTTCATTTGATGACAATAAACTCCCCATCCCAGAGGGTACGCTATTAGGTTCTCTTCTGATGCTTTTTCTTCATCGTGATTATGAAAATATCTTCAGACAATTTGGTGCATCCAAACGTAGTTATGCTGGTATGTCTGATGATGCTACACCCGAAAGTATTCATGATGCGTTGTTGTCTTTGGCGTGCTTATTGATTGGTGTCATGAAGCGAAATTCACTCATTTCAACCGGTGGCAATGTAAGTTTTATGAATGTAATACTTGTTTGTTGCTACTACTTACCCTCATCATCTCGTAAATCTTTGTAGAAACATTCTGCCAAGGCTAAGAAGAGTAAAACGGCCAAAGAAGGAAAGAAGAATTCGGGAATCACCAGGAAGAACAATTGTTTAAAGAAGGAGTCTGAGACAGCAAGCAAGATGGCTTCTGCCATGCCAAAGTTATTATCCTTTCTTAATCTGTCTTCTGATGATATTAGTTCTGTTGAGGCGATTGGGAAAAGTATTGAATTAGAAGGTGTAGTGGCTCTACTGGAACTACTTCAAGGTGGATTACTTGTTGATGACCTTGAAGAGTGAGTGTACATTATATGCACTAATTATCTTGGCTGATACCATCCATCTAACAATTCTTTGTTGTTTAGTATTCCATTTGATGTTGTACTAGCTGCTTTATTCAATTTTGAATATGATGCTACGGATGGAAAATACCCCCGGTTATACATGATGCTCTATCGTGCAGGGACGGCCGTCCCCAACCTCAAGCAGACATACAAACATCGAGACAATGTGGCATCTCTGAACAAGGAACGTTGGTGTATGACGGTAAGGGAATCTGTTCTTGAAGTAGCTGAACACCGTCGATCAGACGTGTATGAAGCAGACAAGGTGAGTCAGGAGACCAAGAAGAAGTCTTTATCCAAGACTTTATCCAAGAAGAAGAGCCGCGGAAAGAAGAAGTCGGGCAAGACTGCTGATTTCAGTATTCTTGATGAGGGTATTGATGGAACTTCCGAAGGCAAGAAGCGTCCTTCGCCTGAGGAGCGTCGTAAAGATCGTGCCAAGAAACATCGTGCATTGAAAGATGGCAACGATAAGAAAAAGCCAGCTGTAGAGAGTAAGAAGAGTAAGGGTGGTCGCGGTGGCAGTGGTGGCGGTAAGAAGAAGTCGAATGTGGTAGCTGCATCTTCTTACGGACCTGGAGATGAGGATTATCAGCCGGCTCCTCCCGCTTATCCTCCGCTACCGCCTCTACCTGAAGTGGAGCCTCAACAGAAGTCGGAGCAGAAGTATGAAATGTGAGATAGGGCGGAGTGAGAAAGAGGATATTACACAATACAAGGCATAGAAATAGTATGTGAGCAATCTCATATAAAGTTACTACCTAGGTATTATGTACAATTCTATTATTTACATTCTTCTTCTGTACACTGTCTTGTTGCTTGATGCCATTGGGTAGAGAGGATAGGGATGTGCCTTATACTTGCACTGTTTGAAAGCTGTGCTTCAAGTAAAGAGCGCTGAAATTGATATGATTCCGAAGAAGTTGTAGACTGCAATATCGTACTCGCTGATCTTTTATTTGATGTATAAGATGTGAACCCATTTGTAGTTGACACCACCGCTAGGAGAGCGGTTACTGCCGCTGTAAAGGAGACCATTATTGTTTGTGAAATAGCTGCGTTATTAATTATGAATATGTCCTAGCTGACTCATTAGCTAGGAGGACTCATGTCAAATAGAAAGTCAGCGCATTGCTCATCTCATCATAATCTTACTCATCGATCCATCATCATTAGTAACGCCCTACTAAACAACGGGATGACGCCCCGTACTGGACTACTGCTACTATCATTCTCACGTTTATCTTCTGCATTTATATCTCCATCATCATCGTCTATCGGTATCCTATCATCAATCTCTCAATCAACACGATCTGCCACAATATCATCAATTTCCCGTCGAGCGTTATCTTCTACTACAACTTTGACAATGTCCAAACAAAATAGTAACAGCAACGAATTAAATATTCATTGGTTTCGTCAGAATGACATTCGGTAAGCTTGTTTGTCGTTTAGTTTGACAATTCGTGCATATCTTGTGCATATTTATATATCTCACACTTTTTATTGTAAACGATCATACATACAGATTACATGATAATCCAGCTCTATGTCGTACAGTTGAACTGGCGACTGGTAAGAGTAGTAGTGCAAAGAAGCAACCAGTCGGTATGTCGTCATCTTCATCAACATCATCATCTGGTATCCTGCCTGTATTCATATTCGATACATCGAGATTCTATGGTTCAGAAACTAGATCTGAATTTGGTAGTCAAAAGTGTGGTCCACGACGTGCCAAGTTTGCATTAGAGGCTGTAGCTGATTTACGAAACTCTTTGCAAAAGAGAGGATCTGGATTGGTAGTCGCTGTAGGTAAACCGGAGATAGTTTTGGCAGAGATTGCAAAGAGTTCAAAGAAGATTAATATAGTATGTCAAGAAGAGGTATGTTCCGAAGAGTTGGCAGTTAACAAAGCTGTACGGTCAGAACTTGCCAAGTCAATGACGAAAGGTAACAAATTCAACTTTGAATCATCTGTATGGGGAAGTACATTATATGATCCCGATACACTTCCGTTTGATGGAGAAATAATGGGTATTCCTGATACCTTTACTCCATTCCGAAATAAGGTTGAGAAGAATTGTATGATTGGCAATCCATTAGATGTACCTTCTGATAGTGATTTACAGCTACCAAAGGATGTCAAGAACATTGTCAATGATTCAAAGTGCCATGCTTCATTGGATTATATGCCAACACTTGCAGACTTGTGCTACTCAAAGGAAGATATCGACTCGGTATCAACTGTTGATCCACGTTCTGCCATGCCTGACAACTATCAGGGTGGAGAAACAGCTGCATTAGCACGTGTTAAGGATTACATTTGGGATAAAGACTTGTTGAAGGTATACTTTGATACTCGGAATGGAATGATCGGTAGTGACTACAGTACTAAGTTCTCTCCATGGCTTGCTCATGGTAATGTTTCCCCACGATACATTGCCAGAGAATGTCGTCGATATGAGGAGGCTCGTGTTAAGAATAAGTCAACCTATTGGGTTGTATTTGAGTTACTTTGGAGAGATTATTGCCGCTTCTTTGCCAAGAAGTATGGCAACAAGATCTTCTACCTCGAGGGTATCCTTGGTAAGACTTCACATCCCAATAAACGACCATGGGGTATGGATCCAAAGCAAATTCAAGCTTGGAAGGATGGCATGACTGGATATCCTCTAGTCGATGCTAATATGAGAGAGCTTGCAGCGACTGGCTTCATGAGCAATAGAGGAAGGCAAAACGTATGCTCATTTCTAACTATTGATATGAATATGGATTGGAGATATGGCGGTGACTACTTCGAGGAGACACTACTTGATCATGACGTTCATTCAAATTGGGTGATGTGGGCTTCTGGAAAGTCCGCGTCAGTATTGTTTTATCATGAGTATCATTGAATTTAGCCTTTGTTCTTTGATTGCTTTATCTAGTCTTTGTTTGTCTATATTTGATTGCCTTTGCAAGCCACATGTACTAACAGTTGTTGCAATCACTTCTCTTTCATCTTCACAAACAATGAACCGCGCACGCGTCTTCAGGTGCCGGAATGACCGGTGGGAGATTGAATAGATTCAATGTTGTGAAGCAATCAAAAGATTATGATCAGTATGGAGAATATATTCGTCAGTGGTTACCTGAACTCAAAAATTGTCCAGACAAGTTTATTCATGAACCGTGGAAGATGTCGGAAGCATTGATGGAAGAGGTTGGATGTAAGATTGGACACGGTAGAGATTATCCCTCACCCATCACTGATCCTAATGTGCAGCCCAAGATTATGAATAATGGTAGAGGTGGCGGAGGAGGGCGTGGCAGAGGTCGCGGTGGTAAACAAGGTGGCAGAGGGGGCAAGAGAAATAATGATAGACGAGACAATTCTAATCGAGGCCGAGGGCAAAGGCAGGATATGAAGAGCGTCAAGAGCGGCTCATACAAGTTTGATTCAAAGTATGTCTAAACGACTAGCTATTGAATAGATAATATAAAGTCGACACTTTTGATCTACTTCATTACAATCTTATTCCTACAAGTTTCACGAGCACTCAGCAATCATATTTCTCTGACTTGATTTTTTGCTTCTTCTTTGGAGGTGATTTGGCTTCCATGACAGGCAACTCTTCCTCGCCCATTAATATCTTATGTAGGGTATATCGATCAATAGTAGGAATACCCTTTGAAGTCGCCTTCTCAAGACATTTTTCACCAGGAGATTCTCCAAAGACAACAATACTCGTCTTACCAGATATGCTTCCGGTTACTGCACCGCCAAACGATTCAATCATGAGCTTCAAGTTATCTCTCCCAACCTTCAAAGTACCTTCCCCACCGCCAAATTTTCGGGAAATAATCCTGTTGCAACAAATCTTGCATCCTTGAGTCTTCCCTTGATGGCTCCATCGACCCCAGGAGTTAGAAGCTTGAATTGTTGGCCACTCTTACTACCCTGACTACCGACATTTGCAGCACCTTCAAGAGGTAAAGTATTGACTGGTTTATATGTGTGCCCTGGTTCTCTATTCCATGCTGGGCAGGTCAAAAATGGCCTTCTCGTTGCTTGGTTGTATCGCACGACACACATTGTTCCACACTTGCTGCATTTTTCTGTACCATTATAATGCTGCTTAATTACATTCTTCTTTTGCAACTCAAGCTTATATGCTTTGTCAAATTCAGCAATTGTATCCATCCATGTCTTGCCAATGTAAGGCTTACCTGTACTGACAGCCTGATAGAAATCTGCTACTTTCTTACTTGTCTTAACCTCGCTAGATTTGAAGTTACGAACAGTCATTGATTCAAGGCACTTTCCTCGGCTACACGCTACGTACGCTTGACCCGTAGCAAAGCAATCTAACAGGTTAACATGCAAATATTCGATTGTTAATCCCTGAGACTTGTGGATAGAGATTGCCCATGCCAAAGTTAGAGGTAGTTGCCATCGAGTAGCTTTCCCAACATCTTTGAATTCTTTTGCAAAAGGTTGAGGTCGAATGATACGTCGTTGCCCGTTTGCAAAGTGAACATATGGCAATTCATCTACAGTTCCTGATTCTACAATCTTCGTCATGTGTTCTAACTCTCGTTTAAGAATAGTAGGCCCCATATTGGATACATGATCTTTTATTTCCTCCACTAAATCTTCATCGATGCCTGAGAAGTCAAACGAAGATGCCCTTTCCTTCTTTTCGGCAATACTTTTCTGTGCAATACTATCCTGAGATAACTTGCTAGGAGTAATGAGAGCGTGACCTTCATCGGCATCTCTTCCATCAATGGCAAGCGGCTCTGACTCATCCTTGTCACCACTTGATGATTCATCACTAGCAGATTCTTGTTTCTTCTTTCTCTCGGCAATCTCTTCTTTGATCAGATGATAATATCCTTTAGATGGAAAGATGCCCTTTAAGACGCCTCGGCTTCCGTTGGCTAACTTCGCACGGAAGTCTAGATTCCATAAAAGCATCACTTGTGCATCTATCTTGAGCTCAATCATATTGGCAACGCGACAATCTCGGTCAAAGAAGTGCTCTTGTGCATACTCATGAAATTCCTGTAATGCTTGTTCGATTTGCCAAGGAAGGGTACCTTCTTTCTTCATTTGATTTACACTACTACTCAACGGAGGAAGATTATTGATGTTCAATATTTTGGTAATATATTCGTCATCTAGTTCAACCTCGTCGAAAGAGACGAAATCATCAGATTTTCCGGGAAGTTTGTCCAACTCATCTTTATTCTTCCTCTTTACAATATAATTCTTTGAATGCAATTCGGTTGCTATAAGTCCATCATCTCTTGGAGGCAAAGGAGCCTGAAGGGCAGCCACTGTACTCGCATGGTTAGATAAATCTTTACCCTCACGCATATCATTCAGTAACTCAAATAAACTTGAATCTTCTTGTCTATGTACCTTAGCTAGCTCCACAGTTTGAAATGAAGCATGATACCATGCATTGGATTCAAAGGCATAAGAACCTTGCCTACCAATTTTGAGATCATACTCCGACTCACCCGTTGTCTTGCCATTATTATCCATCTTCTCATCAACACCATTAGCTATTGGTGACAGTTGATAAAAGTCACCGACGACAATTACTTGCATTCCACCAAATGGAGGTACATCCCCAAGTCCATTCTCTGAGTATGTGTCCCATCTCATTCGAAGCACAGTCTCATTTATAATATTATCATCACCAATTGTAATACTTTTTAAGCGATCTTTCACATTATCATAACAGCGAATGATGGTGATCATACATTCTAACACATCAAATAAGTGACCATCCAGCATTGAAATCTCGTCAATAAGGAGAGCGTCCGTATTCCTAATCTTTTCTCGGGTCTCTTCTGAAAACATATTATTGAAGTCTGAATAATATTCTCCAAGTCGAAACCTTCCCCAATGATGTATAGTCATCCCTCCCACATTAATGGCCGCAATACCGGTCGGAGCCGTTACATGTATAACCTTATTGGCCTTTTTAAAACTCTTCACAATCCTCTCTGTTGCCCATGACTTTCCGGTTCTTCAGTATCATTAAGTAAAAGTTATGGGTATCGAGAATAATGAGTGTTGTGCACCACAAAAAGATATGAATAAATATATAATATACATACATGAGTATGCACTAAAACTTACCCTGCCTTGCCCGTCAAGAATAGATTCTTACCATCATTTGCCAGCTGAATTGCCTTAAGTTGCAACTGGATACAGAAGATGGTAGATTGATCCAGTGGTTCAATACTGTTAATTTACTCTCATAACAGCACAAAATCTCAAATCACATTGATACAGTTTGAACTGATTAAACTTACCTCATCTCCAATATCAAGGGTTTCACATACATTATCATCCTCTTCGAGTATCTCACCCTCTCTGCTAAATACTGGTGCTTGCAATAAACATTCTCTTAAAGATGGCACATTATGATGAGTGCTTGTACTATTACTTTTCCAAGGGGTCACCGCCGGTGTCGATGGCATTTCAATACTACCCCAATCAATATCATCATTAAATTCATCATCCTCCGTCATGATTAATGAAGAATATTACTATTATTCGGTATGAGTAAGAAGGTGCACCTTAAAAAATGAAAGAGTTTCTTTCAAAGTCTCTTAGTAATAAAGCTTTTTTTTGTTGGATGAATATTGATACTACCGCTCCAAACCAACATAAATCGTCGAAAGAGCATCAACAACTGATATACCGTTAGATCCTCAGTCGGTATTAGCTCAATTATACAATTAATACTACCAATCATGGACCTCCTTAATTATTAGGATACCGACCAAGGTATCCTTGTTATTTGTTATCCTCTCTATTCCGAGGAGTAGCGGGACAGACACTTCACCAACTACCTAGCCCTTCGATCAGAATCGACACACCTTCATCCTCCTCCACTTTGGCATTGAGCAGTATGTTATGCAATGGGCTTTTAAGTTATATAACTAACTGCTAACAGGATATAGGACTCCTTCTTCAACTAGCTGTTCGAGGAATGAAATACCTTCAGATGAAAGTTGTCTAGTCGAATCGTTGTCATCCAACCCGAGCAACAGTGCTCGATCAAGCCTTCTATTGTTTGAAACAACCTTATATAGATGTTTTATGCAGCTTTGTTCTGTTTCATCATTTGAATTAGCTTTGCTTTGGTGCATTTCTCCATTAACAAAGAATCGATATGATCCCGATGATACGAATGAAAAGGCAAATGCAATACCTTCAGCTTGATACAAGACACACTTTCCTTCTAATACATTCTGTATAATCGACTCTGCATTCGCTTCTGATTCGTCTGCCCAATCTGATAATGGTATTGGATAATTGTTCTTCAATCGTTTTTGCTCGGTTGCATATCGACCAATGAATTCATCCCAGTATTCATCGTCATCTAACAATGATGTCAATGAATCTAATACAAGTTGCTTTGTTCTTTCTTTTGCATCTGATGTAATTTCTCCAGGCGAAGCTATTGTCCCTTGTAGTATATCTTCATCTGTATATCTAGCAACAGCAGAGTCATCAATCGATGATGACAATCTCTCGGCGAGTTTACTAACCAAATCAGATACCGACGGAGCTCGACATCCTACACTTAGAGTCATTGAATCATTTGACAAGGCTGTACCGCAATGAGCTACTCGTGGTGGAAGATATAACACATCTCCTGGATTTACTATCCATTCCTCAACTTCGTTTTGATCCACATCTTGTCTCCAATCATCCAACACTCGAACATCGAGACCATCAATCATTCTATTGCATTCCTCTATAGCATTAACTTTTCTTCGTCCTACTTGCCATGTTCTACTACCACTCATTTGTATTAAGAAGACATCATAGTTGTCTACGTGTGGTCCAATACCGCCGCCATACTCGGCGAGACTAATCTGTCCATCATCCATTCTCCAATTCGGTATAAAGTGAAATGTGTCATATATCCAATCAGCTAGATGCGGATAGAATCGATCAATATCATTCACAACAAGTGTTTCTTTCCTCTTGTTTGTATCATTTTCACTTGATGGTGATGGTTTTGTTAGCCAGCTATCTACATCCTCATCGTTTAATGGTCCCCATTGCAACTCGAATGATGCATTATCGCCAGATATGTGAGATATTATTCTTGATTCTGATTCATCATCTGATGCTATTTCAACTACGTCTTCCCATGATGGCCATGCTGTATCATCATTATCATCATCTTCTTCTTCAGCAGTATCTTCAGACATCATCAGTTGAGTAGGATCAAATGCACCTCTCATTAGAAAAGGTCTCTCACCCCAGCAATTTGATGATGCAAATATCTGTGCATTGAATTGACCGCCACTTTCATCAACATATGTTTCCTCGGTACATTGTTTATCATTCTCTGAAGTTGATGCGATACTACAGATGATGTGATGTTGTTGATGATTGCAATGATAATATGATCTACTAGAGAATGCATACGCCAAAAAAGTAGTGGTAGCATACAATGATACGATGAAGATAGTAATTGCAATCATCACGAGCCACCCAACCAACTAAAGCGCACTAATAGATTGCAATGCAGACACTATAAGCAATCAAGCAACACAACCAAGGCAAATTGCAGTGGCCCCGTGACTCTGTCTCGGAACCACACTAATAAAGGGTGTCAATACAATCTGTAATCTGAGCCGGCGTGCAACTTGTATCAACCAACCAACAACATTCTTACGGTAATGTAAAATACTATACATCCACAATATCCAACTGTGTGTTATGATAGGTATTGTTGATTAGTAAGTTGGATTGGCCGGTATCCTTTATTCTGAGCAAAAGTGTGAACTATTGCACATGAGACGGTCAAGGCTCAGTACCCATTTCCGGTATCCTAAGAATCAAAAATGGCCAAGTTATACATTAAATATAGGTCGCAAAAATGAAAAAATAGAAAAAGTGGCCGATTAGAACCACACAGCACTGAGTACTGTGTGGTTCTAATCGGCCACTTTTTTGAGTTTTTATTTTCCGGAAGCTATATTTAATGTATAAGTTAAGCCACTTTACGGGACCCAGGAGGGACTCATTGATCAGCTGATGTGTGATTGAGTGAGTAGGGACGAGATGAATGATATAAATAGTACAACACAGCGTCGGACGGCGGCGACATCATCCTCAGCACCTTCTTCAGGTGCTTCATTACCCCGCTCACCAGCATCAGGCAATAATAATTCCTCTCAAACAACCACATCAACAGTAATGTTACCCCTCCGAATTATATCCAAACTACCAACAATTGCAACAATATTGCTCCGTGTACTATTATGGCCACTCTTCAAATTAATGAATATGATATTTCCAATTAAAGAATATGATGGTATTAACAATACAACTGGTAATGACCGTGCCGCACGGTCATTCGTTGCAATGTTTCAAAAAAACATCTCGTCAGTTAGACCAGCTCAGTTAACTGATAATAATAATCAAGAAGTAGTTGAACAGTATGTAGAACCAGCATGTCCATTCAGTCCACGGGGATATAATTCAACATTGGGAGATATTACAAGTCGACCGACTAATACACGGCCACTACTACTCTTATATCTCCATTCTCCATTAAATCCAAATGGTACCAAATTTATTCAGAAATACTTATGTCATTCACAATTATTACAATTATTAAATGCTAATAATATGGAAAGTTCTGCAAATAATACTGGTAGTGTGTTATGTTTTGGTGCAAGTGTACATACCGCCGATGGGGAGAAGATTCGCAATATGATGGGTGTTTGTGAATTCCCGTTCGTTGCCTTGCTCAATGTCAAAGGCAATAACAACAACAATAATAACAATGGCCCTGCAATGGAATTATTATTGCGCATGGAGGGTCCACAATTATTAACATTACCTCCATCACAAATCACAACTTATTTAAATACAACTATATCAAGACATGCCGAGTTATTGGCAGTAGAGGAAGCGCGCAGATTGCAACGTGAGGAAGATGCATTATTGCGTGAGGAACAGAATAGAGAATTCCAAGAAACATTATTGGCTGATCAGATGAGAGAAATTGAAAGACAGGAAGCACAGGATCGTGAACGACGAGAACAGGAAGAGAAGGAGGAAGCTGAACGATTAAAAGTAGCACAAGAGGAAAGTCGTTTGGAGGATGCCAAGTCCATTATAGAGAAAGCGGGCGAACCCGATGCGGGTATGAAGCAGGGTGTAGCAAGGTTACGATTTACTCTACCAAATGGAAAGAAGATTGATAGACGATTTCATACAACTGATACGATTGAAACTCTCCGAGCATTTCTATTTGTACACTTTCATGAGTCTGGCATTGATATAAAGAATGTTGGTTTATCAACAAACTTTCCTAGAAAGACATTTAAGGAAGAGGATAATTCATTAACGTTGGATGAGGCGGGATTAGCTCCACAGGCTGTAGTAATGGTACAAGATTTGGATGCCTAAGTTATATTGGGGTGGTATCTTATTAGTACTTGATGGTATCCTATTCAGCTATTGATAACTCTCTGTATAGAATCAAACTAATGATATATTGCTATTTTTAATCATAAAGGCATCATCAACAACTTGAATCAATCTTTTCTAATCTACTTTCTAACTCCTTCAAACTCTTTTCCATAGTTTTGCGCTTCATTGTAATTTGTTCTCCTTTCATATTTTGCTCAGTATAGAATCGTTTTTGTATAATGTTGGTCACTGTATTACGGCATGTCCGTGCAGAGCCACTTACCGATAAAGTCGATGCAACTACTTTAAGTATATCCCCACCTTGTTTAATTTGTGTAGTAAGAACAATAGCAGATCGAACTCGTGTACATGTATCACGAGAAGTTTTTACAATTGCAACTTGTAGTTTAGGATCATATAAACGCACTTGTATATCTGTAGTACAAGCACCAACAAGTCCAAAGTTTTGTGTAAGCGTATCTTGCAGAGATCTGTATATATCAGTAGCATTAAGTTGTGTTATTGATGATGCACTGATACTACTATTTGATGTTTGTTGTTTAAATTTTCTTTTCTTGCTCTTTTGTACCGAGGTATCTTCAGAACATGCCGATATAATATCACCCTCAAATTCAAATTGGACAAGTAACCATCTACTCTTTTGACGTACCATGAATCCGTGAGATTGAGAAGAGGTGGGGGTAAGGAAATAAATTATAAAGGTGAAGTAACTTTGGTGTAGGAACAAAATTTGGCGATCATAAGGTCTCTCCGTGTTGTTTGTACTCTGCTCTCTCCTACTCAACTAGCCGTCTGACCATACTTGACTCTATTATTAGTGGTAGAGGTAGTAGATAGAAATCAGAATAGTATCTTCAGAACATACAAGCAACATCAATAAGATGAAATAAGAAGTTAATAAGCATATTGTGAGGTAACTTGCTTCTTATATATTTTAAGAGTTGTATCATTCCCAGGTTCTGTCTGTAGTATCATCATATCTTCATACATTGTTAGTCCATGAAGCCAAGCATCTTCTTTGATGCTTCCATTCCAAGGAAGCAAGCTGCATTTGCTGGAAATGCACGAATAAGTGCTGGTCGGATACCTTTGAATAATGCTGCATATCCTTCCTCTTTTATCAATGATTTGTATACATCAACTAGTCCGTTGTACTTGCCCTCTGGAGCTGTCTGATACCTACTCTTGATAACGTCAAATGGTATGCCTACAGTCCAACATGCCATACCTGCAAGACCTCCGGCAGTAAGCACAGCTGGTACCGACAACTGTCCCTTATTAGGATCAATACCCTGAAGTCTCATGAGTTCCTTCTTTGCAAATTCATACATTCCAAAGTATGCGATAGTTCCTGGGATATCACGTGCCAATGTCGCTCCCGTTCCCTTGTAAACTGATGCCAATCCACCTTCTTTGAACAATTGTTTGGCACAATCTGTCATTCCTGAGTATCTAGCTTTCCCTCCCTTTTCGACATCATTTGCTTGTACTTGGAGTAAACATTTAATACGTTCACTAGGAGCCATGATGCCCGTGGTAGGAATTGCTGATATAGCACCAGCCATACAAACTTCCTTCATACTTAATGTATATGGTTGTAACTTCTCATCGTTTGTCATCCCCCACTGTCCATATGACTTGACCATTCGTTGTCCAACATCATAACTCCAGAAACTAACAGCAAACATTGGTGATACAGCTGTTAATGGGGCTGCCACACCACGATATAATCCCCTCACTCCCTCCGTCTTTAGTGTATTGGATAACATACCAAATACTGAACTATTGGCAAGGGCTGTGCCTCCAGTTTGCATTCGTACTTTAACAAGATCGAGTGGATGCCCGACGAGGACACAACATGCTCCCCCTACGCCACCAGATATAAATGATTTGAGAGCTGATTCTGATTTTAGCACTTCTTCCTCCTTCATCTTTTCTTCAACAATCTTTGGTGATGCTGGTTTGGTAAGCTTTGTTTCAATTGTAGTTGTCGTCATAGTTGTTGTTTGATTGATATCAGTTTGGGAGGTCGTCGACATGATGGATGATAGTTATATTATTGCAAGATATTTATGTATGCGATATGGGCTGATAGTAGGATGATCTGATAGTCTATCTATTAAAGATAATGAGCATAACAATCAATGATTGTCAAGGCCGATCAATGACGACGGGCCAATCTATTTTTTGGGCTCGATGTTTTTTCTCAAAGATACTTGAGTTTCTTTCCCATGTCTCACAAATCGTTATGCTAACATGCATCCGGGGAATAGTAGTTGACAATGCACCGAGTCGCAATAAAGTAATGGTATATATTAGATATAGTAGTAAGAGAGATCAGTGGCTTAGCAATGATGTTGCATGCGTTTAGGTAAAAGGATACCGGCGGGCGGGTTTATCATCGAGCATTTGTGATGAACCTATCTTATCTCCATCCACCCTCTCATTGTACAATGACTATACTAATCAAGTGCATAACACAAAAGCTAACAACGCAGGTTTCAAATGATCTAGAGTAAGCAGTTCACTATAAAGATATTCAAAGGATACCAAGTTTGACAATAGAAGATACTTCAGATCAGAATGTATTGCAGTGTCACGTTTGAATCTGTAATATACACTGTCTTAAAGCCTTTCATACAAGATATAACTAAGTGTTGGAGCCCCCTTGACTAATGGGTCGACAGCTAACCAGCCGGTTTTCGGTGGAAAATTCGCGGTAACGCTACATGGTGCTATCCAACAAACTTTTTCGTCTGTACTAACTCGGCTTGGAGATCCAAACTGTTCTCCCTGAAATGGGTAATGCGGATCGCTAATTGCAATAGAAAAGTACGACGATGAGAATGCATATGATATAAACAAGTAGATGATGAACAATAACAGACATACCTTGTTCGAATTATTGCCCAATCTCTGTATTTTTTTCTATATATCTTGGTGATCACCAAGTGATAATTCTGCATCCCGAGAGTAACAGTCTTTGTAGACTTGTACACATAACACTCTGGAGAGACCAAACTACCACTATGGGAAACCTTTTCAAAACTACATTCGACACCTGTTATTTCGACATGTTTCAGGCAGCGATGTAAAATAAGTTCCTCTGATCTTTCTGTGCTTGCTGTGACAAAAGCCTTTGCAAAATCTGGATTGTCTATATCAAGTGTTCGACAGAGTACATTACCACCACCCTTCCATCCTATACGTACTGACTGATCAAATGGAAATGCAACATCAACACCTCTAACCTTTACTAATACATTCTCTGAACCGAGTTTCTCTTTATATTCAGGAGATAATGCATGCCGTAGTACTGTTGCCAATGTTGTCATTTGAGACTCTTTAAACATTGTGCGACCGTAGGGATAATCCTCTGAATGCATCTTTTTCCATATATATCGTACCCCTTCTTTGAGGCAATGTAAATTGGCATCTTTGGCAACTACTAATGCCCCAATAAGAAAGTTTACATCAATCGATAGAGTTGCCTCACTATCCTCTAAAGATAGAAAATACTCCTTTAATATATCATCACAAAGATTTGCTCCCTCAGTAAAGCCATACTTCTCATAATATACTGCAATTGCAACCGCATCATTAGTATTCATCTTTCGAACAGCAAGAGGGCTATCTAAAAATAACATCATCTTATCCCAAACATTTGGTTGTATGTCTGGAAAAGTGATTGTTTTTGTTAGAGATTCATTCATTGGTGTTGATAGCACAGTATCAATGTATTTACTTTTGGAGGCGAGTGTTTGTGAGTAGTACCATTTTGTTACAGTGTCATCACCCGCGCCAACAACAACTTTTAGATCCGGCTCAGCAGTACTAGATCTCAGTCTCTTCCTCCCTCTTTCTATATTATTGTCCTCTTCAGCCATTGTATGGTAGTTTGTGTATGTGGTGCTTGTATCAACTCTATAACTTTCTAGTAGATCCAACCAAAGAAATTTTATGTTTGTAAATTGATATATATTATATACTAAACAATTCGCCGCCCGATACTGCCGCAGCTACAATCCCTCAGCAATATTATGCCACTACCGACCTTACATATTTTGGCGATTTACTGTCCCGTATGAATAAATCTTCAAACGGCCCCCACTATCAAACTCTTTTGAAATCCAGCGGCTTCTTCTCCTCCTCATAAATTATTAACAGCGACTGAAGACGTGTTTGCAACTATTCATATATTGCAACAACAAACATAGACTATTATCATCAACTCTCATAATATTTACAAAAAGCACAAGTTTACAACTATTAAAACAAAGGTATACAACACAAATCAACTTACTAAACAAACAAAATACTAAACAAACAATGTTTTTTGGAGGTATGCTATCACACTTCAATAGTCGTCACTGTCACTATCACTCGTAGCAAGTTCTTGTAGCCAGTTCCTAAGACCCTCAAACATATCTTCACGCCACTCGTTTCGGTACACATTAATGAATTCTTTTACAATTGTAGCTCGATCTAATTGTTCACGGAATTCATTAATCAACCTATCAAGCTCAGCCTGAACTGTAGCCAAGTCATTCTTGTGTACTTTTTTCACAATGAAGAATCGACGATCGGCATTAATATCAATCTTCTTCTCCTTCTTGTTGGAAGAGCCGGTGTCGGCCGACTTGGAAGACTTAGAAGCCAACTTAGAAGCTGCCTTGGAAGAAGAGCCGACAATTGGCTTGGACTTAGTAGACTTCTTCTTGGGCACAGCCTTCTCACTTATGTCCTTCTTCTTGGTAGGAGCTGCCATCTTGCTATCCTTGGAAGAATCGAGCTTCTTGAGCTTCTTCTTCTTCTCTTCCTTCTCTTCAGAGGGCTTGCGCTTACTCTTCGACTGGGTTTTCTTGGAAGAAGCGGACTTGGACTTAGTAGCCTTCTCCTTCTTGGCAGGTGGTTGCTTGGCAGCCACGGCGGAAGAAGCTGTTGAATCGTTAGTAGAATCTTCATTAGTGGCAGACGCTTCCGACTCATGACGTTGTCTAATTGACCTTTCCTTCTTCTTTGAAAAAGAAGTAAGAGCAGCTACCGATGTTAATTGAACAACATTACTATTGGACACCTGATCAAAGATTAATGTCTCCCAACTATTCGTCACAGCACTCTTGAAAGTAAAGTCTCGATCATGTGAGCCACAACAACCACAATTTGCTCGTTTAATCTTGATTCCACCTTTTCTATTATCTCTATAATCCTTGGTGTGATGTTCGTCATTCCAAACGATCAAACATTCATTATTACATCTGTGGGTACCAACCAAGACTTTCTTTCCATTCTCTAGTTCTTTCTGTGCCTTAGCAACTTGCTGCTGCATACCTTGTGTCTCACGAGAGATATTATTCTCTACTGATGTCAAACTGTTGTGAATCAAGTTGGCAAACTTATCTCCTAGGTTCTTATCAGCACGAATCATTTCACAAATCTCCTCCAAAGACTTTTGTGCCTTCCACTTGCGGTGAATCGCCCATGCTTGGCCTTGCTTGTCATTAGTTTCCAACCACTTGTCTTCAGCTGATAACTTGCCAGACTTTTTCAACTCAGCAATGCCATCTTCTGAACTCATACCACTCTTCTTAAGCTTGTTAAGTTCGACACTAGATATCATACGTTTCACCCAATTAATCAGTTTTCTCTTCCTTGCATTCGCCATCTCGGTAAACATTGACGACTTCTCCAACTCAGCTAAGGCCTTCTGCATATTCCACTCGGGATGATTCTCCTCAAGTTGACGAAACAATGCCAATGCCTCAGATGGTTCCACAACACAAGCTTTCACATGCTTCATTGAGGGAGTGTCGAACACGTTTTGAATGATGGCTAGAATGTCTTCATTGGTATTATCAGTTGTTTCCCTTAGATTGTAAAACATTGAAGTAGCATTAGACTGATTAGAAGCCATCTTCTTCTTCTGCTCGGCTTCCATTGCTCTATCATGTGCATTTGGGCCACCTCGAAGGCCACCCTTTCTCTCAATGAATACACACAATGCATTCTTAGCTTGAACAAGAGTACCGTCAGACATCTCGAGGCCATCAAATCGGCTAGCAAAATAAGCAAGATCCTCGGCCACCCTTGTAACCACGCTAGGAGGTAAACTCTTCAATCCCCCTTGAGCAATATGTTGTGGATGATTCGTGTGCAATTGTTCAAACACACCGTTTGGGGAAGATGACCTATCCCGATCGCCTTTCAATCCCTTATCACTGTTTCTGAATGTACAGTTAAGTATAGTGAGGGGAGAACCATGTACCGCAAAGTGAAATACACCTCGCTCGATTAGATTCAATGTAGAATCAAGATATGTAACTGACAGGAAATCAGTGAAAGATAAGTTGCCTCCTTGGAGTGTCCATAATGATTCAAGATTCTCCTCTAATGTTGCATAATCATTCGATGTGCAACTCATTTGAAAGAAATCAACGTAATCAACACGATCATCAAAGAATGCAGCTGAAAGTGCTGGACTTGTTACAGTACCCCCCTCTTTCAATGTCTCATTCAACAAATAATTTCTCAAGTAGGAGAGACAATGGTTATCAAAGTCAATCAAATTATCCGTTTCAGGACCATCTCGTTTCAAGCAGTTCCTAAGACAGTCAAGTGTACAAAAGCTGAGGGCGATGACATTGTGCACTTCTGGTCTAGGAGGCTGACCGTTATGTGCATACAATTCGAACTCGGCATTAGTACGACGCATATCAATAAAGATATTGTTTCTGCTTTCTCGACGAGAGTTAATAGCACTCAATATTTCATCAGCAGAAGAGTACTGACCAATATCGTTCATGGCATCATATCTACCACGAACTAATTCCAAATACGGTGAAAGTTTTGCTCCTTTACTGAGCTTACTCATAGCACGAACCAATTTATCTTGCACACCAAACTCTGCAAACATATCAAGGTTGCTAAGAATGCCAATCCTTTCAGATTCTCCTAGTACATCAGATTTGAGCTGTGGTTGTGGTTCTGTAATTTGTTGTGTTGATAGAGGAGGTTGCTTTGTGTTATTAAAATCAACATCATCATTAGATTGTGATGATGTATCAAGTTGTTGATGTTGAGATGATTGCTTGGTAATGTGTGATGATAGTGATAGTTGTTTGTTGACATTGTGTTTTGTACTTGGCTGAAGAGGTTGAACACAACTTGGCGATGGAGGTAATGCCACTGTCGTATCCTTTGGTAGAGGACTAAGGCTGACTTTCGAGATTGCTTTTGGTTCATCTGTTGAAAACTCCAGGGAGAATGTATCATTATCAGAATCTCCGAATTTTTTTGCATTCTGAGATTATAGATATGAGAAGATAGTGTGTAATGAATGAATGAGATTGAGTTTATTGTTGAATAGCATATATTGACACAACAAATACTTACATAATGTGACGAGGTAGTATTGTCGTCGACATTTAATTTTGATGGCTGATGGATTACTTTAGCCTTATTCTTCAAACGTTGATCTTCAAGCTGTTTATTACTCGAAATTAGACATTTATCTGGTGGATGGAACACCTTCCACGGACTGTTAGATCCATCTACATTATCAAATACTTCATCATCTTCATGAGTTGATAGATTGTAATCAATTTTTAATGGATTTGATGGCTGCGACGTGAGTGCCGCATTTGATTGGTCATCGCCACCAGAATGACCAGTGTCACAAGACGACGACATGATTAATGGCTTTGAGTTGTTGATGACAGTATGACGAGATGTTGCTTTGATTAAGTTGAAAGGATCAAGGATAATATATTTATTTGTGATTTCGATTTTTGCGAAAAAATATTTTTGCTTATTAAAAAGTGATAACCCAAAGGATCCAGCCACTATAATGTATGCAAGAGGAATGGGAGGTCCCCCTAAAGATGTAGATAATACAACCAAACTTTATGAAACGTTGGGTGTAGAGAAGACTGCAACAAAAAAGGAAATTCGAAAGTCATATATGAAATTGTCAAGAGAGCACCACCCTGATAAAGGAGGAGACGAACACAAATTCAAAGAGATCTCAGCCGCCAATGAAATATTAAGTGATGACGAGAAGCGTGCCCAGTACGATAAATATGGCCTCGAAGGCGTATCTGGAGATGACGTGGGATCTGCTGGAGGAGAGGATCTATTTATGTTCTTTGGAGGAGGAAGATCACGACGATCGGGTCCTAGAAAGGCTCCTTCTATTAACCATCCATTGAAGGTATCATTAGAAGATTTATACAATGGACTGTGAAGCTTGCCGTCAATCGAAAAATTATAAAGGGCACGCCTACTGATTGTACTGCATGTAAAGGTCAAGGAACTAAAATGGAAATAAGACAAGTCGGTCCAGGAATGGTTACGCAGATGAAAAAACAGTGCGACGAATGCAATGGACTAGGTCAGAAATGTTCTTTCAAATCCGAGCGCAAGGTACTTGAAGTACATGTTGAAAAAGGCATGGCGAATAATGAACGCATCACCTTCAAAGGTATGTCAGATGAAAAGCCCAAGATGGAGCCAGGCGACATTAACTTTATCATCCAAGAGAAAGATCATGATTTGTTCAAACGCAAGGGTGCTGATTTACTTGCAGTCAAGGAGGTTAGTTTGAACCAAGCCCTATGTGGATTTTCTTGGAAGATTAAACATCTAGATGGAAGAGAGCTTGTTATCAAGTCTAAGCCTGGGGAGGTTATTAAAGCAGAAATGAATACAAAGGAAGCACTTCCATTTGTTAAGATGCTACCAGATGAAGGCATGCCTTCAAAGGGTAATCCGTTTGTCAAGGGTAACTTATATGTCATGTTCCGAGTTAAGTTTCCCGAAGATAGTAGTTTACCTGCAAACGTCGTTGCAGAACTAAAGAAGTTGCTACCTGAACCAGATGTAGAAGAGGAGTATGATCTAATGGAAGTTGAAGCGGTTCATTTGAACCCTGCCGATATTCGAAGCTTTGGAAAAGGAGGAGCTGCAATGAATACTGATGAATATGATTCAGATGACGAGGGAGCCCAACCAGTTCAATGTCAGCAATCATGAGCAAGTATGGGAGATGGAAGATAGGGAAGGGACATTATTGTCATAAGATTAAGAGATAAATAGAATAGTCAAAGAATGGTTACCGACTAGTCATCTAGGCCTACAAAGTTTAATAAACTAAGGATGAAAACTGAACTGAACTAAACTTGCTTTGATCCCCCTCCTGATCTCCCCAGCCAGTTGAAGCCATTAATCAAGGATACCACACCACAAAAAAATGGAAAATAAAGATTTCACATCCCCCACAATGATTATGGTTTGGCAGTATTGATATACAACTCTCATCCAATCTGGCACGACGACATTTCTGGAGGTAGTGATAGATTAATCAATATTGAACAACAATGATGATTGATGGAAAATCATCTAGCCAAGGTATTGCGTTTGCTATAGGTTTAATTGCGGGGTCGATTGTATCTCTATGCATTGCAACTCGACATAAGAAGAAAGGTAAATCCCAAGATAATGACGATCCACAAGTATCGATACAAAAACAACAAAGTAGTACAAACAATAACCAACAAACACAACATTTACCTGATGAGATACGATCTGAAATGCTCTCTCGAAACTCATTATACTTTCAATCTCCCTCCAGAGGTAGTGAAGGTATGGATTGTATAACAAATGCATCTGTACTAATCGTTGGATTAGGCGGTGTTGGTTCACATACTGCCCACATGTTAGCACGAGCTGGTGTTAAGTATTTACGTCTTGTAGATTTTGATCAAGTTACATTAAGTTCATTGAACAGACATGCGGTGGCTGTACTTCAAGATGTTGGCTTACCAAAAGCTAAGGTACTTTGTAATCATTTACGTCAAATCTGTCCCGATACTGAGAGATTGGTACTCGATCCAGTTGTTAAAATGTATACTGGTGATAAAGAAAAAGATGGTAATATGCTTGAACCACCTGAAGGAATAGAACAATGGAATGTTATCATCGATGCAATTGATGATGTACCGACGAAAGCAAATCTGATTGCATACTGTGCTAAACGGAATATTCGGGTTATATCTTGTATGGGCGCGGGAGGGAAGTCTGACCCGACACGTGTGCATATATCCGACCTCAGATCAGCTAGTCGAGATCCATTGGCTACTGCTCTTCGTCAAAAGTTGAGATTAATGGCGAAAAAAGAAGCAAAAGAACAAGGAATAAAGATTACAAATGGTAGCGGAGTTGCCAATGAGGGTTGGATATCATGTATCGATGATGATACAAGATTGGCGGCAGTGTTTAGTTCAGAAAAGGTAGTTGCCAAGCTGGCCGATATAACACAAGAGCAAAAGGAAGAGGGCATGCATAATTTTGGTCAAGTTGATAACATGAGGGTAAGAGTCTTGCCCGTGCTAGGTACCATGCCAGCAATAATGGGACAAGCTCTCGCTGCCCAAGCGTTATGTGAAATCGGTAACAAACCATTCTCACCAGTCGGTGTAGAGAGGGTTGGAAAGAATGTGCGACACAAGTTATATCAACACCTCAAGAGTAGAGAGAAGAAGTTTGAAGACAAGTATAAATCAACATTGAAGGAGAATTCAGAAAACTATACAACTAATGGATTGTATATCGGTCCTGTCCAAATAGACCCTGACGATGTTGAGTATCTAATGTCTGAGATATGGAAGAACAAGTGTGGTATCTCTGGTGAACGCTTGGGTACTGTTCTCGAGTTACATCGTTGGGATAAGACTCTGCCAGCCAAACCTAGCAACCTCGTCTTAATGAGTATCAAATCAGCAACAAAGTTTGAGAAAGACTTTGAGAAACTTGGTGACGGAAGAGATGGTGTGGATGCTGATGTGAGAAAGAGGATAGAAGCAAGGCTACAAGTATGCATACTAGATGCTGAAGAATACTAATAAAAGGGTATAGAGAGAAGTATTACTATGCGGTAAGCTAATTATACTACAATAATACTGTTAACTTTTAATTGCCACTCTGTCCCCTATACATTATACATAAAATAACAAGGGCAATCACATTACAAACCCAGAAAACCGGAGAATCAGATAAAAATCTCCTCTTTGAGAGCCGAGAATGAGCTACAATCACATAGCTCTGAACGCACCTTCTAATTCAACAAAGACTTTTCTGCCCAGGCATAGTTTGGACTCATTTACATTTGCCGCATCACTCTCGAGCTCGTTCTGACATAGGTCAGGCATTTCACGAATGATACGATACAATGAATCCAGCCTCTTCATATTGACTTCCTTTTGAGAAAGGGGCGGAGTGTGGTATTGAATGAGCCTGGAACTCTCCTCATTTGAATAATCTCCAAACCATGAAAGGATGGCAGGCATAACACCATCAGGGATACCAGAGCCTACAAATTTGATATTTCCTCTTGCTACATGGGCCCAAATCATCTTCTGTCTGATGACTGATAGCTTCTGAGATTTCAAATTCAACTTTAGTGATGCGCAAAGCAGATTGGCTTCATTGACATCTAAAGCAGATACTACTGCAGCCTTCATTTCACCTTCACATAACCCCAAGCCATATAGAGTGTGATTTGATTCTACTACAGCTGCCATACTCGAAGTGTTGCATACACGCTTCAATAGAGTCATCCAACCAGATCCTGAGATATTATTGTTTCCATGAAGGTCAAGAATTCGAAGTTTGGTATTGTTGGTTAATGAAGCAGACAGAATTTCAATTCCCTCATCATCAAAGAGATTTCCCCTAAGAAATGAAGTTAATAGGCTGGGCTCTTGACTCCTGAGTAGCTGTGCTAGAGAAGCACATTCTCTTCGTCCAATACCGTTCTCGCATAATGACAAAGATGTCAACTTTGAACAAGTAGACAATGCAGTAACAAACCGATCAAAGTTACAATCACCAAGGTTATTGTCATCAAGAAAAAGCTTCGTTAGAGTATCAGCTGTCCGATTAGCCAGTGCATTAGCTAAGATATCAATAGTATCAGTTCCAACATTACAATTTGATAGATTAATTTCCCTGAGGCTAGGATTATCGCTCAAGAATGGAGCGAGGCTGTTCATTGCCCTCACACCTCCAAGATCAATTCCATAAAACCTAAATTCTTTAATGTTTTTGTTGTATTGTAGTCCGGCAAATAGCCATGCCACATTCAGATCACAGAGAGAGATATCTAGCCTTGTCACAGATGTGTTGTTACTAAGATTTGTATCTCTGCTCAATGTAAGTTCAGTGGTGATATTCCGCATACAATTCACTATAGATGGGCTAAATGAATGTAATACATGCATCTGCATAACATCGTCTTCTTCTCCATTATTCATCTTGATGTATTGCTGTTAGTACTTCTTTTTGTATTTTGCCCAGGAGGTCTCTTCTTGATTTTCGATTAAGTGCGACTAAATTTTGCCGGGAGAAAGATTGTGTCTCTATCATCTTACATCTCTACATTATTACACAGTACAGATGCCACCCTCTGTGTAATATTTAGCCGCTCATCATAACACATCCCTCTCTTGGTCGGTATCATTATCGGTATCTGATATGACACTCTCTTATATTAGCATGATATATAATCGCCTCTATCCAACATCATATCACTCATCATCACAACCGGTGAGAGCTGGTACTTAGTCTAAGGGTGGGTGATATAATATAACATCAGTCACTGAGCATACCTATCATGTGCATTTTATTTAGTTCAAGATAATCTCATTTTATTTGTTTGTGTATGATATATGATAATGATATGTATCACAAGGCTGTCTACCCCAGGCAAAGTTTACCATTGTATGTGCTAGTAGCGTGGAGTAGTAGTAGAGAGCTTGGATGCAAAGTGTCATATCCTCCTTTCTTCGGAACAAGAAAACACTTTCTACATAGGAATTAGTAAAACTGTGACATTTGGTACTTTGAGCGATTTCATAGCTCCTCTCACATTTGAGCGAGCGACCTCAGAGAAATATATCGCCCACTATGCCTCCCTATCTCGTAAACATCGCATAATACTACTCGTTACATTGCAATACATAGCTCAGAAGCAACAGCTAATAAGTTTGATCACATCTCATGAAATAATTATTGCAGCAACTAATAAATACAAATATCATCATGAATAACATGTTTGCATCCTACCTCTCTCCCCATCTCACCCTCTCCCCGCATCGTGAAACTCAACAACAACAATCCTCTGATAATTGCAGTGTTACCACACAAAGCACCGCCGGTAGTCGTTCGTCGAAAGGCTCCAAGGGTTCAAAAGCTAAAGCACAAGATTATCAATTACTCTTATCCGAATTACAGAAGCATCAAGCACAATTCCAACAGGCACGTTCACAACTAGCATCATCCTTATTACGTATGGGTGAATATCACGTTAGACATGGCGAGTATGACGAGGCAATGTTGGTACTACGAGATAGTTTAAATGAAAATAAAAGTGTCGTATGTAGCTCGTTGAACGGTATGCCAAATCTAGATGTTATATCGACGAGTGATGAAAGTTTAATTAGTGGTATGACAGAAAGTCATACAGCAGCACTATCAACTCCAAGGGGTAGTGTATCGGTAGTATCATCTACGTCATCTCCATCGACATACCTTGCATCAATAAACAACAATAAAGACAAGGATACCACAACCGTATCCTCTTCAACAACTACAGCATCAACAGATCCCGAAACAATTAATGCTCAACGTCAATCTTTAAACGATATGATAACAACATTATCAAGTATAGGTAAGGTGCACTCACTCCGAGGCGAGGATGCAGCCGCAATCAAGTATTATAATGAAAAGACAAAGATACAATCAATCAAGAATAATATAGAAGAACAATTAAGTGTCGGCAATGCCGGATGTGCTGGTTCCGATTTCTTCTTTGGTGATGGATTACAGAAGGGTGGGGGTAGTATACTGGCTGAGATTAATGAAGATGTCAAGGCATTGGATGAATTATTTAGGGGTATTACATTCCGTAAGGATACCCCTAAAGCAACAACTGCTAAAGTAGAGTCCTCGAATAAGATGCAAGAGGATGACGAAGACGATACAAGAAATGATCAAAATGCTACAGGAGGTAGTACAACATTCGATGAACGAAGTGGCTGTTACTCACAGAGTACATATGATGATGAATCGCTAATGTCCAACTCGACATCCATGTCACGCAAGTCGAAGAAGAGTAATTCCGAACCACATAGACGTCGAAGAGTTCGTGTATCTATTAATACTGATATGAATGAGAGTATCCCTGTCTTGCCTGTGATACGACAGCCTCGACAACCGTCACATCGCCGTCAGTCTATTACGTCTACTGTGGCGTCACAAGATGGAAGCAGTGTTGCTACCAATACTACCAACAACAAGGAAGATAATGAGTTGGCTGATGCTATTGACTCATACCGTACAGTGATTGATTCAAATGGTGGAAGGAATTCCGAAAAGCATGAAAAGAAGTATGCTGATTTCCTACGAAAGTATGAGGCTATACAAAAACAGAGTACTACTTCAATGTCGTCAAGTGATCGGTCATCATCGACATCTTCTTCATCTACTGCCAACAGCAGTCCGTCATCTAAACTGCAACTGTCACGAAGAAAAGAATGGACATTGGCACTTGACATATACGAGTCTGCATTATCGGCACAGAAGGAGGCCACGTCTCGTATCCCCTTCCCTCCAGGCACACCTCGTAAACGCACGGCATCTGATTTCAATCAAGATGCACATACAAGTGTAGCCTCGACCCTAATTGCCATGGGTGGTTTGTACTACAAGCTTGGTAACGTTCACAAGGAGCTTGAGAAGTATAACGAGGCTTTAACCGTATATCAAGAGACCCTTGGACCTGATCATCCACATGTTGCAGGTACTATGAAGAATATAGGTATGGTCCTAGCCGAGAGAGGTGAACTTGATGAGGCAATGACCAAGTTCCAAGAAGCACAGAGAATATACAAGTCCATCAATGACAATAGACAAGAAGGACCATGCTGTGATGTTGCAAGTGCCTTGTCATGTATGGGCAATGTCCAGAACCGTCGTGGTGATCTTGACGATGCCCTCCGACTGTACGAGGAAGCACTCTGTATATACAAGTCGGTAAGCAAGCGTGCTCGAGATATGGGTGGCAGATCACGCCTTGCCATACAAGAAGTAGCATCGACTCTCAAGATTATGGGTATGGTATATACCAAGCGTGGAGAGTTGGATATGGCCATGAACTGCTTCCAAGATGCTATTGACATAATGCGTCAGAACTTCAACGAGAAGGGATCAGGACCTGTGGTTACATCCATCCTATCAAGGATTGGAGGTATCTTTGCCAAGCTTGGTAAGTTGGAAGAGGCCATGTCACACTATCAAGAGGCATATGATTTGGCTACTCGAACATTTGGTACTACCAATCATCCAGAGGTGGCACAGATCTTACATCACATTGCTGGTATTCATCAAAAGGGTGGAGACTTGGCCGAGGCTATGCGGTGCTATAAGAATGCAGCAAAGCTATATCAAGCAGCACTGGGTAGAAATGATCCGACTGTGGCTACGACATTGGTATGTATCGGCAGTATTTATTACATTGAGAAGAATCTGGATAAGGCTATGACATACTATAAGGATGCTCTACGCCTGAACCGATCAGTCTATGGATACAAACACCCTGATGTCATACCTACAATGAAGAGTATTGCATTGATCCATGCCAAGAAGGAGAATTATGATAACGCCCTTGAAATATTTACAGAGGTACTAAACATTAAGCGTGCCGAAGTCGGGCAGAATCATCCAGAGGTAGCGGGTGCTCATAAGAGAATTGGTAATGTTCACTATCAACGAGGGCGACGTGACTTGGCAGAGGTTGAGTATAAGAAGGCTTTGAGCATATATCAACAAACTCTCGGGCCTGAACATCACTCTACAAAGTCAGCGGAAGCAATCGTCCTGAAGGTTAGGAAAGAGATTCATGCTAGCTCTGAGCAAGTATCAGAATCAGTAGACTTTTCCGAGACTGAGATATCGACAAGTACCAACTTCTTCAAGAGGTTAAAGCCAAAGGGCTATGAAAGCCTTTGAGTCTGAGCGAAGAAGTTTACAAAAAACAAATATAGAAAGATAGAAATAGAAAACCAAATAGACGTGTTATATAGATAGAAACTTAGATGTTACGAGTCTTCTTCAGTGCTAATCATAAGCTATTCTAAAAAAAGAAGAAGATTGGAAACCGTTCCGTGTATCGCCAAACAGTCCCTCTACTTTACTTGCAACTTGCAACATAGCCTTCCTACTTCCACAATCTACTAGGTACGCCAAACAGAGTACACCCTACCAATCTAATCAAGGTTATATTTATCAGATAAATCATGTCGGAAGCACCATCTCAACCAATGGAGACCGAAGCCGTACCGGAGGCCGCAAGTGCCGAAAATAGCGGTAGCGAAAATGCTAGTTCAGCGGCTGCACCTGAAGGATCTGTCACGTCTCAACCCAAAGTTGAAGAACCAGCATCCCAACCCGCTGCTGCTCCACAACAACCAGCACCAGCGGCAGCTCCCGTACAGCAGCCAGTATCCGTCCAACCTACGGCAGCCCAAGCCGCAGCAGCAGCCCAAAAAAAGAACATGGAGGCATTGCCAATCCGTGCCTATTTGGATCAGACTGTTGTACCAATTTTATTAGATGGTATGAGTGAATTGGTTAAGGAACGTCCTACTAATCCCGTCGAATGGTTGGCTGCTTATTTATTGAGGCACGATCCTCAGAAGAAATAAGGAAGCTATAAATTTATGTTATTTTTAGTGATGGTACACGTGAAAAAATTTTGGGTTATATCATCACACATTGGGATTATTGGGGAATATCATTGCAATAATGAAAGTTGTTGGGGTAGTATTGGGATTATCGGGTATAATATTATTGCAAAAATATGAAAGTTGTTGGGGTAGGATTGAAGAGATTATTCCAAAAGAGAAACATTGAGAGATTTGCGATGGGGGTTGTTAGGCCAATGACTTTTATGATATAAAAATAGCTGAAGATTTTATGATCTGATAATATTGGATTAACTCTTTAATTTGTTGAAGAGATATTTATTGTTTAGGGACTAAATCATTTCAATAGGATGTGCAATTAAGTGGTGGGGTGTGGCTTTACTTTAATATTCCATATCATTATTTTTATTTAGGCATCCACCCGAGTTGCTGTATCCTTACTATGGCCATTCATTTCCGCCCATCTCATTAGCACCAAGTCTTGGTATGCCTTTTCTTTACTAACAATCTCTGGAGCTTCTTCTTTCGTTTTCATAATCTCTTTTGCAATTCTACTTCGCTTTGCCATCTTCCTTTCATGTGCAGCAATCCTTTCAAGTTTCTTTTTATGATCATATTCCCTTTTAATACGCCATCGATGTTTCTCGCGTTTAATATGTAATGTCCCACGCTTTCCCGCTCTAGGCGGAATTGCTGCATATGCTTCAGCTAATAGACGTTCTGTTTCTTCATCGCTATAACGTAGGGCTGGAAATTCACCTCCTTTAAGCTGTGTAGTGCGTATTTATTGGGGATTTATTATTGCAACATAAACGGTGTTATGAAGTTATCAAATGGTGCGAACAATACCAAATAATATATAAAACATACCGAACAACACGAAAAACAAAATGACTTATAATATAAACTCACCTGTGTGATATCTTCACCTCTAAGTGCAGCCTCTGCCTCTGCTTCACGTTCCTTCCTCTTTCTATCAAACTTTCCACCACGCTTCTTCTGCCCTAATGTCTTCTCCTTAACTGTTTGTCCAGTTTCAAAGCCTGATACTGCAATACTCTTTTGGAACTCTACCCATGTTGAGTGTTGTGAACTCTTTGATGGGTAGTCTTCGATAGGTGCGGCGGCGGGGATATCTACTTCTTTGTCGGCATCTTCACTATCTTTTGTATCTGATGCAAACCAGCGCTGTAATTGGTTCTTTTTCAACTTATTCTGATCATATAATGGTATGTTGTTGTTACCACCAACAATTTGACATCTTACTTTTGATGTGGAAATTAATCGAACTGGTGTTAAGGTATCATTATTTTTTATACTTAAATTGTCGAATACATTAGATAGGGAAGGGGATAGTGCCCTTCCCGATATTGCAGGCACAGATCTAGCCGCTCGGCGCCCTATTGATGTTGCTATCATCGTCGGTTTTTAGTTTTAGTTGAGGAGAGAGTACAATAAAAGGTAGTACATAGAAGTACGATTATCGAGTACGATAAGAGCTCACATTGTGATCAATTGTTTGTTGACAACAATAGTAGATAACAATCAAGACTTGAGCCATGCAAATGGGGGGTTGTATAGACTTAGCATTGTATCAAAGAGCAGATGATTCCTGAACATGATAATCATATTTGACAATGTGTAAGGAAGAGGGGCAATAGTAAAAAGTGTGCACATCATATTTACAGAACTAAATTATGATCAACGAAGAGCGAGAATAGAGCGCGAGCTTAGCCTCTTTCGTTTGATAAACCCCTGTGGCGGCACATCCTTAGTTTAGTTTGTGACTGTGTTTTCCTTGAGACTACATTGCAAGTCAAAAATCAAGTCGGATGAGAACCCTATTGAAGGCTTGAAACTTGGGCTTCGCTTTGTCATCTCGAGTTCATAAATTCACCAAACAACCTTAGATAACAGAAACAATCAATAATCATCAAATAACATGACATGGAAGTATATACCTGTGCTCAATGGTCTTTTACAAATAATAGTAACCATTGCAATCGGAGCCGGCGTTGGTGTCCTTGACATTATATCAGCTGATGTGTTTGTACCGCAAGCGACGTCATTTGTCTTCAACATTGCTTTGCCCTGCCTCATAATCAAAGGTATTGGTATTGGAATGGACTTCTATACAGCATACAAATGGTCCTTCATAGGTGTATTCCTCATCCTTCGAGCGATTGCTTTGATAATAGCTTTGCTCGTGATATTATTGACAAACTGGAAGGATAAGGATAGACGAAGAGCAAGTGGTATAGGTAATGTTGCTGTTCTGTGGCTCTCGTTGACATGGATTAGTACAGTCATACTCGGAATACCAATCCTCTCAAGCACTTTTAAAGATCCGACTTTAGGTAGACAGTACGGAATATTAGCTGGAGTATCTTCATTCATCTTTCAACTACCACTTCAATTACTCTTCTTTGAATGCCATGCAGCGGAAGTGGAAGAAGCTACAACCAGGATGATTAATACTAATCAAGTATCTCCGAATCAAATGAATGTTGCAGATATTATAGCAGTACCGATATCAGTAAAGGATGAACCAGAACCAGACGATGATGTAGAACGCCAGACGATTGATAGCACTACTCCAACTATACAAGGTAATATTCCACCAGAAGATCCCCGCCTCTGGTTGAATTCACAATCTAATCTCTGTATCAAAGAAACTCGGCCATCTTCTGAAGATAATAGACACTGGTGGTCTTTATTACATATCGAGCATCTGTCCAACACACGTCTTTGGTTAAAGATTCTCAACAAAGTCATTCGGAATCCAGTACTGGTAGGTAAGTGAAAATGCTAATTCCACTATATGTATGTATTTGACTGACGCTAATCTCACTCACTTCTGTCTACACAATCAAAGGAATATTCATAGGATTTGTACTTAGCCTATCAACTGCAGGTACATATCTTCGATGCCCATCTGATACATGTATCGAAGGTCTAGCTTGGATCAGCATGGTATTAGGTTGGCTTGGGAATTGTGTAAGCCCATTATCATTATTCACTATGGGTTTATGGCTTCATTCAGCAGGATTGGTTAAGTTACTATCCATGCAGATACGCAAGTTATCTCTCTACATGATATCCAAGCTTATTATTGTACCTTTAATCATGTTAGGACTTGCCAATGCATTGAAACTAGATAATGAAGCAGGAAGGTGAGTAAGATGTGTATGATGTGTGTGCTTAATGTGTGGCAAACTATAATCCAAAAGAAGACTAACAGTGATCGTCGCGTATTATCCAATATCAAAGAGCTGCCATACTTATTGCAACTTTGCCAATATCAATGGCGTCTTTTTCTCTTGCGAAGCAGTATAATATTGGTGAAGTAGATCTTGCAACAAATGTTGCAGTTGGTACAATACTAATGCTACCTACAGTATTGTGTTGGAATATTTTACTTGACAAACTTGATTTATATCCAATTGCAACATCAATGTAGTATGGATATCATCGATCAATATATGATATTCTCCGATAAATGACAGTGTTAAATACCGTATAAAGATGATAAGTAATATGATGTATCCACAGTAACAACTATAATCCAATACTATGTTGTCGCAGCTTTGCTTTTGATATTATGTTGCTAATCTCACTCCTCCCCCATCATCAATCAAGTAACCCATCATTATCATAAGGATCCATTTTTTTGGAATATGGTAGATGTGTATCCTCCTTTATCCCAATATCTTTGCCTGTTTAGTATTATCAACATCTACCTCTCTGGCAATATGGTGATCGATCAGCGTAGCTCGTTGCTGCCTGCTGCCGCCATGTTCCAGGCATTGCCCAATAGATACGACAAGTAGTACCGTTGTCATAGTGACCGGCAGCCGGCAATAATGTCCAATCGGCCAACTCGCACACATAAAAAAGCAATAAACTTTTAAGTGGCCTCTCTATCAAATCCATGGCCCCAATTGTGATATAATCAAGGTATGTAGTGTAAAGTATCATTATTAGATGGTTGATATTGTATGGAAACATGTTGGTCTCGAGTTGCAATTTTGTGGCCTTAATATACCCTTAATTTTTGCACCCATGATATGCTAACTTTTTTTCACGAATCTTTTGCTTACATTCATTCCCTCTCTTTCTATTCCTCAGTAGCACAAGATAATAACAATTGATAGTAACACCAATAATATACAATAATAATGGATTCTGAATCATACGACTTCATCTTCAAAATTGTCCTCCTGGGTGATTCCGGTGTTGGTAAATCCAATCTAGTCTTCCGTTTCACAAAGAATGAATTCAATAAGGATTCGAAATCCACAATTGGTGTTGAATTTGCAACTAAAACTGTCCAAATTGAAGATGATAAGTTAGTAAAGGCACAGATTTGGGATACCGCTGGACAAGAACGTTATCGATCTATCGCATCTAGTTATTACCGTGGTGCTGTCGGTGCCTTGTTAGTATATGATGTTACTGATCGAAATTCATTCAACCATGTACCCATGTGGCTTAAGGAAGTGGAAGAGAATGCAGAGAAAGATTGTTTAATCATGTTAGTGGGTAATAAAATGGATTTACATGAACAACGTACCGTATTCGTTCGTGATGGAAGGTCATTCGCCAGGAAGAATGGATTAGCATTCATTGAAACTTCAGCATTAGATGCCACCGGAGTTGATACGGCATTTCAAAGGATCTTACAAGAGATTTATAAAACACAAACTAAGAAACAACTCAAGACACAGGGTGGTGGTCCAAAGGAGGGTGGTGCCGGTGGAGGAAGTGGAAATCAACCAGCACGGGGACAAACAATCTCATTATCATCGAATCAGAATGAACAGATTGAAGGTCAACAGCAGAGGAAGCAGGGATGTTGTGGGGGTGGTCAATAAAAAATATACACAAAGTTACTGTTTGGGGATGAATGTTTAGGGGATTAGTGCTTTGGGGAAAGAGTTATATGGGGAAAATAAGTTGTAGAATCTTTATTGGTTCTTACCATTTGTTTTGAAGATGACTATAATTGAGTCATCTCAACATCTTAATATCTTTGTATTTATTTAGAGTTTGTGCGTGTGATGTAATAGTTTGGTCTCTGTCCAACGGGTATAGAGAGAATCAATAGAAAGTGTAGGTAATGATAATTAAAAGGAGCCTAATCAATATATCTTCTCAATACAATTCGAAAAAGACATCCTCCTCTGAAGGGAGAATCGATAAGATCTGAAGTTGCAAAAAGATATATATTTTATCTCTGGTACTTTTAAGAGTACTATTTTATTATGTGCAACTTGTCCAATACCACTTTCCTAGTATACAGCACATTGCCCGAAGCAACCACTAATCCCCCATTCACTCTAGATCCCATTACTTATACAAAAAAAACTCCACCTATGCATTGTTGCATAGAGTACACACTAAATCCTCTCTTCTTCTATCCTTCAATCAAGATACAAAAGAGTTACCAACATATCCAACTTTTGTGCCTCCTGTGCGGCCTCAAGCACCGTCTTACTCTCATGGAAAGCAAAGCTAATCAAATGATCCGTCTGACTTAATAAATGTGAATTACATATCCTACTGGCCACATCCAATGGCATATCGTCGTTTTGCGGCATAGTGACAACATTGGTAACATCTTCTAATAATTCCTGTGACTCTGGTGTTTGTCTTGCCATACTTTGGGGTAGTACAACCGTAAGCAGTTGAGGTTGAAAAGCACGTAAAGCTCCTCGAATAGCTGCGGCGTTTGTTCCAGCGGCTCCAGAAGTGTAGAGATGATTACCCGATAAAACTAGGGCATATGCCAACATCTCAACAATCTGTTGATGTAAGAAACTACAATGTCTCGTCCCGAGAATACAATACTTCTTCGGTCCTTGTGATTGGATAGCTTGTAATTCTGTCAAAACACTTGTTATGTTCATTGGTTTATCAATCACCGCTTGTGGATCGCCCACGTTGGCTGTCTCTCTTTCTAACCCCAACTTTTCTTCACGATCATATTCTCCTACACCCACCGCCATCATTTCGGTAGATGCTGGTAATTCTTCTACTATATAATTATTCGTATATATCTCATCACTCTCGTCAATATTATTATTGCTAATAGGTGATGCATGTAAGATGATTGCTTTGTTTCTACTTAACACATTAACATTATTATTGTCGTGCATATCATATGCACTCTTTGCAATTGACACACTATTATCTACATTTTGAGATGTAAGTAACGACTGTGTATACGTTGGAACAAACGCCAAACATTGAACTATTGCCATCAATAGGAGAATGAGATACAGCATGATTGTTTATGTTGAACAACGTTGAACTTATCAGAGATGATAGTTGAAAAATTGTTCTCTTGCTCGATAAGTATGAAACCAAGATGAATGAAACTACTCCAACCTAAACGCAGCCTATCTTGCAACAATACTATAGGGGATGTGATACCATAAGCGATGTTAGTTGATATATCGGTCCAATATTGTCTACCTTACTACTGCTTGAAATAAAACTGGCGACGGTTGTAAATTTGGGAATAAAAAGATACTCCCCTCATCATCAATGCAATGATATTTGCTATAGTGTGCTCCTAATATATCGGGCTAATATCATGATATACCGTGTAGCAGCATCTTTACTTGTTGGGTCGTTGAGAGTATCGTCTTTTCAATCATCATCACATAACTTTATATCAAACATATCAAAAAGTAGCTTACCTAATGTTTATCGACGGCCCATCACAAATATAATATCATTACCTGCAATGCCATCATTCTGTGAAATGTGTGGCTCACCAACACAGATTAAGATACCAGATGGCGATGAAAGAGAAAGATCTGTATGTACCAATATAGAGTGTGGTCATGTTACCTATCAAAACCCCAAGATAGTTGTTGGAGCTATTTGTACTTACAAGGAGAAAGTATTGATATGTCAAAGAAACATAGAGCCATGTAAGGGTAAATGGGGATATCCACAAGGATTTTTGGAATTAAAAGAGACATCTAGACAGGGTGCTGCAAGAGAATGTTTTGAAGAAGCTGGTGTACAGTTTGATCCGTCTAAGGCTGAGCTGCTCGCACTCTATAATCTTGCTGGAATGCAGATACAAACAATATACAGGGTCGAATTAGACAGTGATACTTTTAAAGCGGGACATGAGTCTAGTGATGTTAAATTTGTGCATTGGGACGATATCCCATGGGATGACTTAGCATTTGCCACAGTTGAATGGGGACTAGAATATGCAAAAGATATGAGAGACGTTGCAAATCCTGCCGTTCAAGAGAGAACAAAGTTGATAACAGAAGATGGAAAGTGGGAGGTCGAAGAGGGATAGAAGATGATACATTAATGTATAAAGAAGTTATTACAACAGAAACATACTCTTAAATTAGGTAGAGAACACAAATACTCCCCACAAGCATTTAGCTAAAGACATCCCACAAGCTACATCAAGTCTCTGTACAAACACACAAAGTCTATATTTGATTTGTTCAAGATATATCACATCTAACCCTGGGCACACATGGAATCATAAATCAAAGGTGACCAGGCACGTGCATCAAGGCCTGTGTTCTTCAATGTCTCATAGATTTCCATATTACAAGCAACAAACGGTTTACTTGTGTAGGGTAATGAATGCTTCTTACACAGAGACTCAATCAATGGCAGAGTTTTGCGCAAATGTTGACGACCTAAACGAGGGTACAAGTGATGCAGTGTTTGGAATTGAAGTCCACCATGGAACCAATCCAAGTATGTTGGACAGGCGACATCTAATGATGATTTAACATTGCGAGAGAAGAAGTCTCCGCCATACTTTGCTTCATTATCCTTGGCAGTGGGTGACTCAAAGATCTCTCTAGAGAAATGTGATAGAGTAATCTGTACATTGAGCAGACCTGCCATGGCATGACTAACGAGGACATAGGCCACGCGCTCCTTCCAAGTTGGTATACTCAACACCAGACAAGTTAACCAACTGAAGAATCCAATAAATGCTGCCAAGTCCAGCCTTGTCCTTCCGCCATGACCATCATTTGGGTTCAAGAGGAATAATACACTCTGAATGTATAAATTGAACCGTGCAACACACATGATGGGATAATACCACAGATGTTGATACGGCACAAAGATTGTCCGTGCGGCCCAATCAAACTCCATTACCCGACCATGATAATAATTGAATAATGAACCAAACATTTTCTTATCCACTGCAAATACCGGAAGATGGGCAATATCAGGATCACAATCGACCGTGTTTGGTACAGCATGGTGTACATTATGTGTCGCCTTCCACCAGGCCACTGATATGCCATTGAAGAATGTCACTAATGCACCTAAGTGTGTAACATCAATATTACCCTTCGAACCCTTCTTAGATGCAGACATGTGACCACAATCATGTCCAACGAATGCAAATTGTTGCCAGAATATACCAAGTAATATTGCTGATATCATATGCATAACAAATGAATTTGTTTTGAATAATAATCCCAGAGAACATATAAGTATACTAAATACCCATAATACCTTGGCTACATAATAACCAGGCGTGACATTGAAATAACCCAATTTATCAAATTCTTCACCCAATTGACGAAAGTCTGATACTAATTCAGAAGGTTGCAGTGCATCGCTTACAGTACCGATGATAAAATGTGGTAATTTCGTATCTAATACCCAATCATCATGAAATGCACGTAACTCGTCTGTAGCATCCATACCTGCAAAGCGGAGTATGGCCTGCTCACCACCTGGATGGGTTGTAATCCATTTCGATACGTCCAGTACATTATTATTGTATATTAACCATGCATCTTCTTTTGTATTGTGTTTTGCTACCTCAGCTATTGTATAACTCTTCAGCTGTTTTGACTTTTTTGTTTGAGAAGAGGATTTTATTTCTACTACAGAGATATCATCCTCTGAAGAGCTTAGGTCGGTAGATATATCAACTTCTGGAGGCATTATTGTTTGTATTGGTGTTCGTGTGTCGTGTATCGTTAATTGTCAGTTCTTTCTTTGCAATTGCAAATTGATACTATTTCAATGCCAATTATATATGTATATGTATTATTCAGTGATTTCTAATACCGATATATAATTACCACAGACCTCAACAGATCAACAGACCCACACAATGCAAAGTTCAGCATTCAACAAGAAGACAGCTGAAAATAAATGATCATCTGAGCTGGCACAAGAAAGGTCCTGAAATCGATATCGGACTAATTTTAGTGTCAGTATATCTCGTAAATTTTCTGCTATGAAGTGCATTTGACCGTGACAAAGCTACTTGTGCTGAGTTATGGGTTACATTCTTCCTCACGTAGTCAATTTTATTTGTGCTGGTCCCTAAAACTTTTACTGTGATTGTTACTGTTGTGGAGTTTAGTTGGTGTTCTATCTCTGTAGCATACTGCATATCATATAGTCATGATACGCTCATATATATCTCATTGTATCCCGCTATATCCTGCCGGCTCGTCGTTTGCTCGGTTTATACCAAGGGCAAGTAGTAGTAATAACAATATCAGTGCATCATTTTTTTCATCTGCAGCTCATGATGATGATGGGGATGAATTGCAATCTAATATAGACAAACAGATGAATACAAGAAGAAGAACTCGTAGAAGGACATCTAATAGTTATGCAAAAAACAATAATACTGCAGACATACCATCTCTAGCAGACTTTATCCATCGATCAAAAGTATTTAAACAATATAGAACATTTATCAGATTAGCACAATATGTAGATGAGAAGGATACAAATATCGGTGCTGGTGGAGAATGTCGAGCTGCATTGGAAGAAGTTCGATTGTCATATAAGATGGGTATGAAGAAGGGTGAATTTGACTCTCTTGCTAAGAATATGGCATATACTGAGGTAAGATGAAGAGACGATGAATGCACCATGATATATGATATGCTCATATTTTGGCTCCAACATCCATGAGACTCATAGTGCTCATACACCATATATCTAACTCACTTTTGCAACTGTACATTTATACACACACATACATCAAATTCACTTTTGCAACTGTACTTTTATATCAATAAAGGGAGAGCGCAAACTTCGTGAACTTGAGACAATGACTGGGTATTCTGCTCATAGAAAACAATCCACAATAGAATCTGCGGAAGCAGAGGAAAGTTATGATGAAGATAGCTGGATTAACACAAAAGATGAAGAAGACAAACGAGGTAGAGTGGGGACGCAGTGGCCATGGGAAAAGTGAATTCTACAGATATACAGCAATTTACTAGCTTAAGCTTATAGCAGACAGTCCTCTTTATCGAGTTAGCTTAACATCAAATGCATTTACTGGCGCATATTTTCACCATCATCCCGTGGTCTCCATCTATCTGCTTCTTCACCTTGTACCTCACTAAGTTCTAATGTTCGTAGTCCCTTTAGTTTCTTTCCACTTAATACTTTACGATCAACTTGGTAGCGAATCTTTCCTGGTGTCCAGTCCAAACTTGTTACCCAGCCATTATCATCTCTTTGGTACCCATTAGCATCTTCTCCAGTCTCGCCATCTTCATCGTGCTGGTCTAATCTATGTGGTAGCAATACAGTTGCTCCGCCTTCAAAGTCTAATAGCATGTAGTTGTCAGTTGCTCGCTCTTCGGTGCCAACGGGTGGAGGATCATACAAACCTCCGGGAGCTCCTGGCAAGCCGAATAATGCATTTGTAATATCTTTCTGATTGTCTCTTTGTACTTCTGACTTATTCTCGGCTCCCTCTTCTACTTTCTCATTATCTGATGGATTAGGCCAATATCCATCCAATGTCTCTCGACAGATTGTTAATGTTCTTAAATGCAATGGCGGAACAACACTTTTCTCTTCTTCATCTTCCAATAATGCATAATCCAATTTAATACGAAATCTCATACCATTTTGTTGTATACCCAGCTCGGTTCGCATTTCACTAAATGGACCCTCATGCTCATCATTGTCTTCTTCCTTCTTTGCCAATAATGGAATAGCATCACATATAGTGTATGCACTTCCAACACACATGATTCCGCCCGGACCTCTAAAATCAACAGATGACATTTCTTTTGGCCAGAAGACATTCTCGACATGTTCAATATCCTCACTTTCCCACTGTAATTCGTCAACAACTTCCTCTTGCATCATTAATGCTGGGAAGTCATCCTCCGACGCCAATCGTTCCTCGTGTAAAATCCTTTCCCCATCAACTCTCCATTCAGCATCCGGGTCAATAATAACTTTACTTCCCCTACTAACAACCTTGAGTATCTTATCCCATTTTAATAATCGTGGTACATGTGCAGCCTCTGGATTACGTCCCTCAATTACATCAGATCCCATGAAGGTATCAGTTTTAAATACAGTCCATTCACCCAATGCAACCTCTCCACCTCGTAGTACAGTAGCATGATATGTCTCAAATTGAAACTCATCATTCCGTTTACGTCTATCTTCGCGCATGGCCTCAATTTCAACAAGTGTTTTATCCTCTTCATTATCGAACACTTCATTATCACCAAATCCTTGATCTACTTTATATTCTGGATCATCATAGTTGACAAATTCTAATTCTGGATAGTTTGGGTCTGCATATGGATTTTCATCTTCTTCGGTTTCATCTTTATCTTCTTCTTCTTTACCATTTGTGGCATGTAATAATTGTGAAGGAATAGACACATAAGATATTCCTTGAAGGGGAGTAGTAGTTGATGTTTGATGCCGATTATGTGTCTGTTTTATTCTACCACTGGGAGAAAAAGCAATTGCATACTGAGAAATAGATATAATTGTAATTAACACTACTAATATTGGTAGAACTTGGGATATCGGGAAGGTCATATTGCATGTAGTAGAGTACATAGAGAGGACGGAGATGAGGACGGTATCCTAGCCTGTTCCACATACATACAAGCTTTGCATGAGGTGATTAGTGATATGTGCTGGGAGGACAATATCGAATATTTACAATATAACTTCTTCTAAGTCATTTGTAGTGTTTATTCAGTTCATTAGTGGTAGGCAAGCGGTGACTGTTGTTAATTAAACTCTGAAGAGCTTCAACCAAATTATCTAGAAATTATTAGATAAGAGAAGAGATCATCTACCTATTGACATTACTAAAGTGATCTTAGGTTTACAGAATTGTATATTATAGTACTTGAACAACATGTCAAGAACAGATGGTAGAAAACTTGTGGCTTTTGCCGGCGCTGCAATAGTTGGTGCCCTAGGAATAGGTAAGTAATAATATTGTTAGATATCCAAACGAACTTTATATTGGACACTACTCGCTATTCTTCTGAACTAAAACAAGCTAAAACTGCTACATCAACTTCTAATTTGCTTTTATGATAATATATAAAGGTACAATATATCTACCCTTTGTGGCGGATAGAGACAAACTACGAGGATTATTCGAAGAGGGTGAAGAAACGATACCAGAGGGTGCTAGAAGAGAAATACAGAGAATAGCAAAGATTGAAGCCGAACAACAGAAAGAACTACAACAACAACTAACTAAACAACAACAACTACAGAAACAAAAGAAAGCATCAGCTGGTGGTATGTGGTCTGTATTTAAACGGAAAGGTGATCAATGAAGATAAATTATAAGTCATGGACATCTCAGATTGTTTGTTGGTAGAAATATGACCAAGTTAGGATTTACAGAATGATTAGACGATGAACAATCTTGGATATTGACTGCAAAGCAAAAACTCAGTATGATCAGAGAGTAATACTACATTGATAAACACATTCAATAAGCAGTAAAACCATCAATCTGAGATAACTGTCTTTACTCTTTACATTTATTTCCTTTCAAAGATCTTCGAGGAAATATTCACATCGATTTGAAGTACCCATAAAGTAATATGCAAGGGGAGAGCGTAAATCATTCATTGCATAAAGAAACAGCTCTGGTCCCTATCCCCAATCCCCTAATAAAGTGGTATATCCACCATACATCACGTCCCAAAGCAATTAAGCTGCAACTCTCTTCCTTCCTGAACGACGAACAGGTGAGCTAGCCTCGGTTGAAGCAGGAGAAGCCGAAACAGCCTTTCCCTTCGAGGATCTTTTTGCTTGAGTCTTTACAGCAGCCTTACCCTTGGACTTTCCTCCACCTCCAATTGAAATCTTAGCTTTGGATGCCTTCTTGACCGGAGCTTTTTTAGCTGGAGCTTTCTTCTTTGTCGAACCCTTCGAAGTTGTCTTAGCACGAGAAACCTTTTTAGCTTTTGGAGCAGGAGATCCCGAGAAGCTAAAAGTATCATCCTTCATTTCAACTGAAACACTCTTCTTTGCCTTCTTCTTGGCAGACACTTGTTGCTTCTTTGCCGCTGGTTTAGTGGCCTTCTTCTTCTTTGTTTTGCCATCGGATGAGCCTGCAGAATTGGGGTCAATGTTGATCATGACAGGGACGGGAGTAGTTGATGATTTACTACTCTTTGACTTCTTTGAGCTTGAAGCTTTGGGAGTACGAGCAGAAGAAGATTTGCGACGCTTCTTGGCTGCAGAAGGCTTGCCGCCATCTGGACTATCTTTGAGAAACTCAGTTTCATCAAAGATATCTACCTTCCTCTTTGACGACTTGGTTGAAGACTTGCGACGACCTCCACCAGTACTGGATGACTTCTTCTTCTTTCCTTTATCGACCACAGCTGGTGAAGGCTTGGAAATGGGAGATAAATCTGCACCAAAATCAAACTCATCAGCCTCTGGAGATGATGCTGGAGATTTTTCATCTTCAAGCTCTTCAGACTTGTTTCCTGGAGAAGAGGCCTTTTCTGGGGATTCCTCCTCTTCAGAGACGGGAGAGGAAGTTGATTTTTCCTCGGTATTATCTGACCTTTCAGACTGATTGGGAGAGTTCATCTCCTCGTCTTCATCTTCTTCATCCTCATCCTCTTCTTGCTCAAGCTTCTTCTTGGCATTATCAACGAAATGGCTAACACTCTTCCTTGGCTTCTTCTTCTCCGCTGACTCGTCTACATCGTACCGAGGCAAAGGCATGGGACTTGTCGAAGAGCGAGGACGCCTAGAACCATAAAGATCGGGTGGAAGTTGGATGGCTCCAGGAAAAGCAGTAAGATTGACGTCAGACTTGACATGAGATAAGAGAACCTCACGTGAGAACTGCATGATGATATTCATACGAGCCTAGAGAAAGTATTGTTTAGAGAAAGTAAATGGACATGAGATATGAAATGTAACAAGATATCATACATCTCCCATCATCAATCAGTACTCACCCTTGCCTCTTTTTCATCAACGTCGTTTCCGTATATGTCGGCATCGTCATCATCGTCGTCGAGGCTCATATCAAGAGCGGACATATCAGCACTAGTCTTGAGGACATTAATTGGTGGATGCTTTCCAATCATCTCAACCATTCGAAGCAAAAACGAGATCTGAATTGACATAGGAAGTTAGAATGAAGATAGGCAAATACAGTGATACAAACAAACAAACTACAAGAAAGACTCACATTGTCAGCTTTCGTTCCCAAACTGTGAATCAAAGGATCGAATAACCACTTTAGACGCTTCTTCAACATCTTCTGGCTCGCCTCCTGCGAATGCCTCAATTTCTCAGCTCCATCTTCTGATTCGTCTTCGCTTTCGGTTTCATCTTCGCCAGCCAATGTGCCTGCAGCATTAGCAGTCTCATGACGGAAGGCCAACAAGTGCAACGCATAAGGCACACAGTATTCGGGCATCAGTGTCTTCTTCATATTCTCAAAGTATTTCTCCGCAGCACGGCCCTTGGTCCTAGCCATAGCCTGGAATGTCTGAACAGTAGAACGGAGCTCTTTATTAAGCAAGGTGGCAGCAGACTTGACACTGGTTGTCTTCTTGTTGCCAACATTGGCAGCTCCGGCATTAGCAGCTGAATTGTCACCATCAGCACAGAGTGAGACAAGTGCGACGAAACGAAGTGGTAGAGCTTGTTGCTGAACACCTTGAGCACGGAACTTCCCAGTACTATTGTACATGGAGCATAGCTCATCCATCATTGATGAACGGACAGTCTTATCCTTGTCGAGGAGGGATGAGCTTAAAATGTGCCACATACGAGGAGTCAAATACTCTCCTTGCAACAACATATTGGCATCACAAAGCCGGAGTAGGTTGATAGAGGCACTACGACGGAGCTCGGCTTGGTCCTTGGCAGTCTTGCAGTAACGTCCGTTCACACTCGAGGGAGGTACTCCGCCATCTTCGATAATCTTAGTCAAAGTGTCAAAGACTTCTCCAATGTGATCAGAGGATAGGGGTTTGAGTTTGGGCGCTCCCTTCAGAGCCGATGCACGCTGAACATGCAAAGTAGTCGAACGAATATGGGAGACGAGTACTTCGATAGCCCCGCATAACATTTGGCAATGGACCGAAACTTCATTTCCCTTGGACTTGCGCTTGGTAGTCTTGGATGATCTACCTCTCTTGACTGGAGATTCTTCGTCATCATCATCATCATCAGAATCACTACTATCATCATCGTCTGAGGCATTGAGCATACTATTCTTGCCGAGCAAGACAGTGTCCAATGAAAACTCAACTGCACGCTGACCCCAACCTTGCTTACTCCCTTCTCCGCTTGCATTGAAGGCGTGAGGGGCACACTCGGCAATAGCTGCAATAGCACTCAAAATACTGACAATCCTTCCTCGATTTTTGGGATTGGTTGTGTCATCAGGAATGGATAGACGAGATGGATTGACGAGAGCTTTGAGAAGAGGTACAAACTCCTCCTTTTCCGTGCGCACGCGTGTTGCCAAACTATTTTTTCCTGGCGAAGAGGCAGTGGATTGGGGATTAATCATGGAGTATATTGTAAAGATGGAGTTTCGTGCCTGTTCAGGGGTGCCATCACGTGTACACAATCGCAATAGCTGTTCACGTAATGTCGTGTTGTCTTCGAAATCCATATCATCGTCTCCTCCTCCTTTCTTACTACGGGCCAAGATCTCACTAAGTGTTGTTACCACGCCGTACTTCTCCATGCCTCTCTTCATGTTGGGAGACATACTCGACGTGGTACGACTAGCATCAAAGAATTCAACCAAATGCTCAAACCCTTCCTTGGTAGAAGCCAAAGAGGGGTAGATGGTAGTTGCCATTTTAACACACTCCAATAAGATTGATGCGACTTCACAATTCTCGTTTTCAAAACATTCCTGTGATAAGATGATACAATGTTCAATATTTTCAGCATTTAGGAAGGCACCCATGGCACAACGACGGGCAAGAGTCTTCACCCACGATTGTGCTGCATTGCCCATCCCCTTGGTGCGCTTGGGTAACTCGTCAAACGCACGTAGTCGAGCCGAGGGTGAGTGTGTTGGTAACGAAATTGTGGAGAGGATACGGAAAATATGCTTATCCTTGGCACTGTGTACCTTTTTCAAGATTGATGTCAAGTCGGATGATGATCCGGCAGCAGATGGAGATTTGTTCTCTGGAAGAGGTGCCGAGAGTTTAGCAACCTGTTCCAACTTTTCCATAGCCTCACTATCGGCAGTGAAGGCCTCGGCACTACCGGATTCACATTCCTTTGCCTTTGAACGGGCATCTAAGTACGCCCCAAGTGCCATTTGCAAGCTCCTGCGTTGTGAGAACAGAGCTGTCATCCATTGGTATGCGTTGTTCTTATCCTTGATGGAATCAATGATAATGGCTAATCCAACAGCACGGCTGGTTGGTGAGAGTGTCGAGCCCGAGTCCTTCTTCGTAGTGCCAAGTAAGACATCATCGACAATCTGAAAGATGCGGCTTCTCATGTCAGGTTCTTTGTCGTCAGACCAAAATACACATTCAAAGACTTTTCCCGGAATCCAGGCAAACTTCTCCTCATCAATTTGATCAATAGAATTGGCATTCTTTCCCCTGGCTGACTTGAGACCCTTCCATACCTCCAATATCTCATCGATACTAACATCATCACCTCCTTCCTGAACATACTGCAACTTGGGTCGGATGTAATGTTTGTGATAAATTTGGGCAAGGCCGGTAATAGCATCCTTGTGTTCAACTTTATCCTTTGACGAGATACGGCTGGCCACGGCTAGGAGAAGTTCGGGAGAAATTACACTAATTGGGTGTGAACGTTTACTACTCGAGGATGATGATCCGGGTGCAGTCACTTCACTGCTAGCGGCAGTGCCGTTGGAAACAATAGCAGTATGAGCCAAATCACAGACTTGATGAATAGCCAATAAACGAGTGTCCACCAATGGATCACGAATAATTAGGTTGGCAAGAGATTCATTAACATCAGCACATAATTCAGTTTGGACGTATTGTGTTGTGAGGAAGTTCACCAAACATTTTACCATCGTCTCACGGATCTTAGATTCAGGATCTTTACTCCTCTGTAGCCATGATCTGAAACAGGGTGCAAATTGTTCGGCAATACTTGAGTTACGTGCACCAAATAACCGTCCCAGTAATTTAGTCGCCTGCCATCTCTTTGCCAAGTCTTCATTTTCCAAAGATGATGAGACGGTGCCAATAACCGTGGTCAAGATTTGTGGTGCAATACGATGGAGTTCATACGAGATGGAGTATACATTTGCACCTGGCTGGGATTCCTTTGGTGCTAAATGAGCAGCTAGGGTTGGGGATGACTCATCTTCATCGGCACCCTTCTTCTTCTTACCCTTTCCTTTCTTTTTGGGAGCTGCAAATAAAGCTATCGCCTCGGCATCAATTGTAGATAAAGAGGTTTGTCCCATGACGCGTGGGTCTCCCGTTAAAAGACCATTCAATAAAGCCGCAATTGGAGAGGAAATCTTATCCTCTGTACGGCGTAATACCTTGGCAGCCACGAGGTATGATGGGTTCGTTTGCTGAATCTGTGCCGGTGGTAATTCCCCATCTTGACCTTTCTTTCCTGAACTTCCACCACCACCAGACTTGCGTTTCTTGGTATTCCCCGCAAAGGCAGGATTGGTTACCCAAATTACAGGACTGTTTGTGGGTTTAGAGGTGATGAAGTTGATTGTATGGTTAGATGCCAGCTAATAAATTAATACACACAAGATGTGCACCAACATAAAAATAAAAAAATAAATAAATACATACCCTTGTCCAACACAAGTTAATAATTCCTCAAGTACTTGAATGGGAATATTACCCTCAAACTCTTCAATACATGCAGCCACGGCAAGTTCCGCATGCGCTGCAACCTCCGGAGGTTGGTCCAAATTAACACAATTTAATAATGTACGGATAAGATCACATAACGTATCAAGGGCTGGATTATCTTCACGTCCTAAACTGCCCCTCTTACCACCACGTTTGGAGGAGGATGTAGTACCCCTCTCTGTCCTAATTAAATCCACCAACACCACACCAATCTTAACCTCACTTAACTGTTCCAATATACGAAAGTAACTTTCAAATATTTTAGAAGAAGGTTCACATGAATTTAAATTCCCTAGTTGACGAACTAGTTGATTAAATATCTCGAGTATCTCGGATTCACTCCATGGTGGTTCGGGTGCGTAAATGTAGAATAATTCACAGCATGCCAATACGGCATTTAACCGTACGTCCTTATCACGATGACCAATGATTGAGGATGAAACGAGGGTTGTGGAAAGTGATAATAATCCAGGATGGGTTGATGGATCGATATCATCGGAGAGGGTCGATAGTGTTTCGGTTACGTTTATTAAACGTTTGAGTAGTTCACTCTGTATATAGGGGTGGTAGTACGGGTGTATAGGGTATTAGAGAGTTAGTATTAGGTGTTTATAAGACGGTGCATCAAAAAAAGATGGTGCATGTCATTGGTTTTTGTTAAGGGGCTTACCTTGCTTGAAGTGTGTTCCAAGTACGCGGCGGATAGTACATCCGGTGCCTTCTTGGATGACTTACGATGTGCCATAGCTACGGTTTGTTTTGTTATTGTTTGTTTGGATGCTATTTTATTTCCTACTAACTCAATTTGCCATGGTCACTGAGTAAAATTTATGAGAGTTCGCTTAAGATACAATAAGAACTATAGCGACCAAACGGTCTCTCTGTTTGGACTGTGTATGTGATGAGTGATGATCGATGGAATAATGACAGCGCTGAGCCAAGAGAAAGCAGTCTATCATCACAAGGCAAGGAAATCTCCTATTTGATTCTCCCCCCGTGTGATATACATTCAATATTGATCATATAAGGATACCACATCATTGCAAAGAGTAGTATCTTTATCATATCTTTACCATCAATAAGTAAGAGGAGAGTAGTACATCAACATGTCATTTAAGTTGCTACTATTCATTAGTGCCTTTCAAATAACTCTAGGGTTTTCACCCTCCTCATCAATATCAATATTGCCACATGTCAATAATGTTCTATTCAAAGAAGTTCTATCATCACCTCCTAATACACTCACTTACAAAACACATAAAAGAGCTACTTCCTCGCGTCGTAACCTACTAATCATGAAGAGTGCTAAGATATTACCAATTATATATACCTCTGCATCCGCCACGCTTGCTTATCAAGCTAAGCAAACAGCATCCAAAGTAGATGCAGCCTTTTTACTTGCAACATCGGCATTAACACTATTCAATCTTGGTCCAACTGATAACAAACGATTGACATCTGCAAAGAGAGCCGATACAAACAATCCACCAGCAGTATCTGGAATTGCAAAGCAGCGGAGACAAGCTGCTAAGACATGCAGGTCGACTGTGCGTATCAAAATTGTTGGTCAACTGATCGGTCTTGCTGTGATGATTTGCAATAAGGGTAATATCAATAGTCAATTGCGTGGTGGTGCTAAGATAATGGGGGCAAACATGGCATTCTTCTTGTGTGGAGGAGGCGGAGCAGTGCATAATATCAGAGGAGATCATGAACCTTTGCCCTCTGGTTTGACGAGATTCATCTTGATGATTGATACAATCCTAACATTATCGGCTTTGTTTGCTGCTCGAGCTCCACTTGAATCAAGTCAACGGACTGTTTATATGGGAATATACGTTGCAGGCGTTAGCATCATGCACATTTGAGCTCTCCAACTGTTGATATGTTTCTTCAGTTAACTTATTCTAGACCAAATATATGTTTATCATATGCATGCTCTACTAGTTAGATGCAATCTAACTATTTAAGCGTCCTTCATTGTAACCTCAAGTACAAAGATCCAGGATGGGCTGTCAGCCTCAACTCCGTGGTGGATGTTACCAAAAACTCCGCCTCCTTCCATAGATAAGACGACAAATGACATGTGAGGGATTGTAAATGTTACCGTCTCCTCGCCCCTCCTAAATGTCATAGTCTTGTCTGTGCAGCCGAAGTTGAAAATGATGCGGTGAGTACCTTTGTAACTGCCATCCTGGTGCTCAGGGTGAACACCAGACTCATTAGCAAGTAACCATCCATGCTTGATAGTAAAGCATTTCTGCATTGCTTTGATAATCTTGGTGAAGAAGACTTCCTTTCCATTGGCAACTAACTCAGCATCAAACATCTTTAGTAATGCAAAGGTCCGCTGTCCATTGTATCCACTACCATGTCCTCCTCTTTCAAAAGTACTAACAAGTAATGGCTCCCTCTCGTTGAACTCGATCAAACGCTCGTGCATATCTGCCCAATCAACTTCAAAACCAAGCTCTCCAAGTACTACCTTCTCATGCTTTATCAATGCTGCTAATAGACCTCCTCTGTCCGTAATAAAAGTTTCTTCTGTATTGCCTATAGTCTCAAGATAATTATCTAATTCAGCTTGAATCTCATCACTGAGGAATGCACATGGAAGAAGCTTAGACATTAGTCTGGCTACTCTCCTCCTTCTCCTCTTGCCATTGCGTGATGGGCTATTTGCCTGTTTGCTTGGAGAGAATGGATTGCGCTTCATTTTGATGATATTGACGTATCTTGTATGTCTATGCAATGGATATTGGGAGATATGCTAAGAAGATGATCATATTAGTGAATAATAGTACAAACAACCTTAAACATGAATCATAGCAATACTCATATAATATAGTAGCACATCATGTATCATCCATATCATTATCATCCATCAACACCCATCACCCATCACTCTTTCCCGCCACCACCTCTCCTGCCTATCTATATTGGTAGTAGTATCACATTGTGATGAGGAGAGTGTATGGATGGCGCCAACAGCAAAGCTGTGTGGCTGGCCGGCGTGCGCAAATGCCGAAGGAGAGCGGCATAGGTGATGGGTGGTAGACACAATGCAACTCGAAAAAATCTTTTGGGGAAAATGATTAAGGGTACCCAAGGTACACTCAGAACTCCCCAAACTAAACCCCAGCCCTCTCAAAAAAAGCCCATAAAAATCCCCTAGTTCAGGCACCCCCAAGAAGAAGTCCAATGATTACCTTTAGAGTACATTTGCATTCTTTTGGCATTTTGATGTTAATTTTGACTGCCTCTCGGCGGCCCGGCACAACACCCATCACCAATAGCCGCTAAATAACAACAAACAATACCACAACAACAAAATACTGTACCATTGGTAAGTAATAATGATAGAATGGATCAAATGGTTAGATATCAATAATTATGATGAAAAACAGTACACTTTCCACACTTGAAATACAACTTACATTTACACATCACCCTCATCACCCCACATCCCCTTAAACAATATCAAACAATCCCACAACATCAAAATACTATACCATTAGTAAATAACAATGATATTTAAATGAATCAAATAGTTAGATATTAATAATCATGATGAATACAGTACACACCCCACATTTGAAATGAATCAACTCTAGTTGAACTTACATCATCATATACCCTCTCCCACAAGCTCAAACATGAGTTATTAAAGACCAGCTTCATTACATAAATCGATTATAATATGAAATTAATTGTTTGTGAGTGTTGAATTATACACAGAATTAATTAGGAAGCTCATACACTTGATCAGAATTAAGTCATGCCTCCATATCATGAATAATAATACCCCTTTCACTTCTCAGACACCACTACAGGCCCAACCAGCATTATTTATGTCATTTATAATGATAATGATCGATTCTTTTCAAACAATAACCAATGATGATACAACATAAAATGAAGAAAAGGAGCCTCCCATTCAATTAAATCAGTGCACCACCAAATGACAGTTTGTGGTATAAAAATAATCTGATACAATGCAGCTGCTTCAATGATTAATTTATCTTCATTTAGAAACATATCTTCTCAACCGTCTATATAAATATCTCACCTTGATTTAAAGTTTGGAGTTTGGTATAGTGTTGAGAGTTCTACACCTTACTATGCGAGTTGGTTAAAAATAAAATTGACTGAGATAGGGGTACCTACATTAAGTTAAGTTTAGGTTTAGGTAAATTCAAAGATTAAACAAGCGTATACGTACCGAGAGTCGAGTAGAATAGCGTAGCAATATTATGAGCAAACCATCGGCGGTGGAGGCATCGATTGCGGTCAATCTGGAAAAAAGTGGTGGAGATGTTTTTGATGCAATTGATGCAGTTGATACAGAAGATTTACAACAGCACTTTGGAATTGGTAAATATAAAGTTGAGGCTGATCTTACACAACAGGCAAATAATTACTTTAGTAGTAGTGATGATGAAGAGGAAGAGGGTAATGATGGCGAGAATGAATCTAATAATAATAATAATAATGCTACTTCTCCATTGGCAGATGATACTAATCGTAATAATGAGAATTACTCACTATCAACAAATGATTTCTGGGTAGCAAATGGTATTAGAGACAGGATGGGAGCTTGCTGTACCTTTGATGACAATGAGGGCAATGATACTGGTGTACCTATAGCAAGATTTGGCGTAGGGTTGCCGGACAATAAATTGGACAAGTCACCAACTAGTGGGTATACCGAATTAGAGAAACAAGATGCATTAAATATGTTAAAACTGCCAGAAGAACAACGTAAAGGATTAGCAAATCCAACAGAAGCGATTAAATCATTATGTTATGTTAGTGAGTCTAACTTAGTTAAATGGGGATTTAGCATTAATGACATCATATCCAACATCGACAAGAAGAACATCGATAGATGCATTATTACCAAAAGAGATAAACCAGCAATTAAAGAAAATAATGAGAGATACTTCCTTATAGCTGCATGTCCCAAAATTAATTACAAACCCAAAAAGGGAATGAAATATATCATGAGAATTCAGAGGATTAAAAATAAATTGGACAAGAGCCTAAGAACCACCATTGGTTCAATTAATAGTAGACATATTACTGGGGCTGATATTACAGAAGATGGGGCATACTTCCGTTATGATTTGGTATTTATTTTCCGACACAACATATTATCGGAGGGAGTAGAAAGTTTCAAATGTTATAAACCTATCAAAGAATCTTCTGCTGTTTTGGAAAAGATGCGTGAGGAGGCGAGTATGTTAGGGAGACAAGCAAGGCTGGAAACTACCACTGGAAAACTTTATATGACATTTTATTTTGTAGCTTATGAAGTGGACGGTGATAATGAAAGTGGATACAGGAAGAAGGGAAAGCCACTCAAAAAGTGGATCAAGCCAAAAGCTGTGACTGCCACAGTTGCAAAGGGTGGAATTGGGGGAGCAAAGGGTGGAGTTGGAGGGAGTGCGGCCAAATTGAATGATGATACAATCACTGGATTTGAATGGCCACCATACTCGTGGGCATTCAACAGGAAACATCCAACAATTCCTAAGATTTGGATCGAGAAGGTAAAGGTGACTACGACTGCAGATGATGATGATGCATTCAAGAAGGCATTTGCTAAACAAGATATTACTGAAAATGGAGAGAGCAAATACAAAGAAATCTTCGGGGCATAACATGAGATGTATTAACAAAACATTTGTGTAAATTTACTTTACATTATTGCCGCCATTATACTTGCTTTTATGACATTCAGGTGTTAGCTGGGAGCTTTAGAAGGTCTTGGTTTGTTGTTGAAAGGACTCGCCAATACTCGTCATGAAGTATTGTAAATTCAGAACATACATATGTTTGGGTATATGTAAAAGAGAGATTATGCTTATAGCTTATTAGAGAGAATTGTCATCTCTAGAGATCGAACATGACAATATGCAGCAAGTAGTGTTATACCGGTGCATACATGAAGTACTGCCGTAGGGCTCAGTATTGCAGCCAACGTTCTCCATAGTAACGAAGCCGATGCATTACCACTCTTGATTGAATTTTTTATTCTTTCACTGAGATGCAGCATGTGTTCGCAGCCATCTAAGCTCCATCTCTCAAATATGCGATATTGCCAGCCAACTACCAAGGATATATTTACAACTCTTGCCAAGCATGCCGAGCCGATGGAATGAAACAGACACTTCATAAGTATCCATTGAGGTATGTTGCTGAGTACTGGAAGATGCGTTATCACGATTCATGATGACGAAAGAGAGTAGATAGTAACATATGTTAGTGCATATGACTTGCAAGGGCAATCAATAAAGGCAAACTAAGTTCAAATGAAGTATTCAAACAACGAGACTCATATTGAACACTTGAATTCATGCAATAAAACAATACCAAAAAGGACTTTCCTGGTAGCATACAAAATAGATGCACTTCCATAATTGTAATTGCTTCCAAAGGCTTTCTTGGATTTTGCTTGTCACCCCAGTCCTCTAATACATAGGGTGAGCATGGAAGACGATGCCGAACTGCCAAAGGAAAGCCATCTTGAAACAGTCGTGTTGTGAACATATTATAATGCCGTCTTCCGTCAAGCAGTATAAGACCAATAAAGAGACTCAGACATGTAATAGATGCAATTATTGATGCCTTGTCAAAATCAATATTCATATTGTTGTGTAATATAACAAATATGCCGAGTGATGCAGTCCGTATTGGCAAGTAAAAGATAACAGCATCCATCGACCACAAATCAACTGAGTGTGACCAAAATGCATTACAAGAATGCCATATAGTTGATGAGATTGCCAATATCATTAACATGCCGCCAAATATAATATCACTCGGTATTAATCCACTTAATGTTGTACCATCATCTTCTTTATATCGTCTGTGTGCAGAAGATAGTATAACTAATGCTGAGAAAAAGTAGATTATGTTTGACAGCGCATTGCCGGGTCTTCTGATGACTCTATCTCTTCGCGATGGTTCACAGAACATATCATCGTAACATTTATTATTATCTGTTTCCCAAGTTACAGGCCATTTATATGGACGCTGATTAGTTGATATATCTATCCATATCAAATTTGTGTATACTGCAATGGTTGTACTTGCACATACTAATATAGAAGTAGGTGATAGTCCTGTTGTTAACAATATCAATTCCGATATATTATTTGATTGATGTGTATCATCAAAAGTAAGATATGATGAATCAAAACCAAATAGATGTAACAGGCAACTTCTTGTCTATCTTTGTTGGCATCCTTCTCCTCTTTTTTTTATTGTGTGGATTGTCCACCAACTGGCTTTACTGCATTTCATATAAGAGTAGTTTCACATTACTTCGTACAAAAACATTCTCGAGTGCATCACTAGTAGAAATACCTCCTTCATAGATAGTGCTATCGTCCATTAGGCAAACTCCATTAGTCCAATCTCCATCTATTGGGAATAATGTCACATAATGTCCCATGGTAGGCGTATCTCCTATATGTACTACAACTGATTTCAAGTCGTAATCAATGCTTTGGCCGACGTTATTTGTATCTTCAATTGATAATTCTAACGGGACACCAATTCTTGTAGTAATTTTGACATTTTGTCTACCCGCTTGTTGCTGTGTGTTGTTTACTCGATTGATATCAAATACTAGCACCTGAGAAGGACGTGATACTTGTTGAGTGCTAAAGACGTTTCCTGTCGTGTTGCAATTATTACAACGAGTATTTGAATCCATTCTCTCCTCAACCCCAATTAGACTCTGAAGACCCACGACTGATGTACTCTGAGGAGTGGCTAATTGATAGACTTCGTGGACGGCTCCATTTGTATTGTGTCTAGCGCTGCAATTATCACATCGTATACTTCGTCTTTGGGTATGTCGAAAAGGACTAGCTACAATAAGAGATGTCAATTTTTCGAGTAACTTTTGAGCGAATTCGCCAGTATCTTGATGCCCGTCAACTTGCATTCCGATATTGTTTTGTCTGATGGCAGCAAAGAATAATCCTCCCGACACAACACTTTGAGCAACCTCAAGATTTTGTATAACACCTTTCAACGTTGTTACGATGGGGTTATTTGACGTACTGCTCTGTAGCCAACCACACATGATATAGAAGATGCAATGGCAGCGACAATGGCAATGATGAAGCATTTGGAGTTGGGATTACTGATACCAGTCTGGTTATGTGACGCGAATCTCTTCTGGAACTTGAGTAGAGCTCTAGTTGATCGAGATAGAGTTGACCCACGAGCCAATAACGAAGATCCACGCGATTGAGATGATACAGATGATTCACGAGTAATTCTTCGTCTCGATTGTGGTACAACATCCATAATCTCATCATCGTCTGAAGCACCTTCGTCGTCTAACTCTTTACTTGATGGGACCTCATTCTCAACCCATGTCTCTTCATCTTCGTCATAGACCAGTCGTCCACTCTCTTCTGCTTCTCGAATCGACCGAGCTATTTGAAAAAGCATACGGTTCTCAATCTCGATATCCCTGTTGGTATGGTTGATATGATGCCATCCACGACGTTTAGTCAAATTGACTTTATCAGAAGTGTACTGGTAACGAGCTGGATTGAAGACAAATCGGATAGCGATACCGTCTGATCCGTTTCCATCACGATTCTTAGTTTGACATTGATTCGTTCGACAATAGAGACCACTGCATTGTGTCAAGCCTCGAATCTTGGCACGGTAACCATCAGTTCCATGACTCCAACATATACGAAGAAGCGATCCACATGTAGCACAAATAATGCTAGTACGGCTTTCACTTTGGTAGCACACATCTGTGTGGCGTCTAAGAACTTTCTGGACATACTCGACTGGAGCAGGATTGCCAGCTCCCTTTATACAGGCTTGTATCTTTGCAGATCCCATGACAACTAAGGGCCGTCGGTCACCAAATGCAGGATGGAAGAGTTTACGTGCCATCTTATCAAGATAACTCTGCTTTTGAGTACGAACAGTGAATTTCCAACGTCGATTTCTCTTCTTGGTTTCCTCCTTCCACAATAGACTGTAGATGGTACTATATTCGTCGATGTGTTGGCGAAGTTGAACACGATTTGTAGTCTTAGCAGATACACGAGACAAATTCTCGAAGGTTGGAGCAAATTGCCTCAACCAATCATCTCTCTTGGCCTTGTGATCATCAATGCCAGAAGTTTTGTAGTAGTCCCGCTTCTTACACTGCATGAAGGTGTCCTCTACAATGTGTAGCCTGTATTCATTGTCCAAGTAGTACAACTTTCCAGCTAACAAGTTGGTATGACCCGGATCAAACACCCAAAAGTGTTTGCCTGTTTGAGGTTAGAGAGTGATATATATGTTAGTTGATTGATTGGTGTGACAAGTAAAAGCATATGATACGACAAAGCAATCATATATATCTCACCTCGTAGTGATGCAAGTGAGAACTGTCGACCTCGTGCTGTTGTGAAAATAATCTCGTCGGCATTCTTGATTCTCTCCTTACAGTCATCATCCATATACCAATCATTCATTGCTTTGAGATTGTATGGCGAATCAGTATCCATCTCATCGTCGCCATCGTCGTCGTAAAGCATTTCATCAGACAACACATAGGATGCAAACTGCTGTAACTGATCTCCAGCACCTCCCTCTACTACGGTACGAGCAGCCCAACGAGCATATGATCGATCATTCTCAAGTACATATCTGAATGTCTCACCTTCATGCTCGCCAAACTCTAATACAGTTCTACATTCCTCCGTCTCTTCTGCCGGGACAGGGCGTAATGGAATTGATATGACACGCTCATTGTCACAATCATCAGTGTCATGGTATGTCATACGGTACACAAACGAGATAGAAAGACCGTCAGATCTAGCCAAACAATGAAAGTCCATATCTAGATCCTCGTTGGACCGTTCATACTTGGTAATCCTTGGAAAGTATTTCAACCATAAGTCACGTAGCTGAGGATGATTGCAGAAGCTATCCCCAGTATATCCAACCAAAGCATGCATATCATTTTGATCACCGTTCCTCTTGAGGAGAAAGTATAGATTCTTGTTTCCGAATGTGACGTGATTGTGTTGGTGTTTCCATCGAGGGAAGATGTGGAATAACTTGTTATCTTCGCTCTGCTCTTGAATACCAAGGCAATGTATAAAGTACTCAATCGTTTTAATGGCATTCTTTTGAGTGAATTCATCGGACATGTCAGCTTTCGGCTTGCATACAATACTACTTCCACGCTTGCCTTCCTTTCGACGTTGTCTCTTCCGCTTCTTTGAGTACTTGATCCACTCGCCAAGCTTGTCATCGTAGATACCAAAACCAAGAGCATCTCGGTGTTGAACAACTATGGCCTCCGCCAATTCTAATTCACACTCATTCAACTCATCAATAGGAGCCTCACCATTAATCATCTGTGTGACAATGTTGAGTATTCTCTTCAACCTGTCCCTATCCTTCTTCAACTTCATATTTATATCAAAGACTTGTTTGATTTGAGTACTAACAGCTCTTCTCTGATAGATATGCCAATTCTTGAGATGTTCTTTGATATTAACTGTCATTGATTTAGCAGCAAAGTCCAAATACTTTGATATACCGTATGATGGAGGCAGATCTGCGAAGTCACATTGATTGAAAGCGTGTGGAACCAGTTGTCTGAACTTTGAGTTGTTAATCATACATTGGTATACAAATGAATCCTTTGATGGATCATATTTAGTAAGAAGAGTATCGATATCATTCTTAACACTATCATCAGTAGTTTGGTGTCGGAGTAGGAACAAGTCTGTCATGACAAAGGACGCCCTATTTGCCGCTTTGGAAATGAATAACGAAGTGGTAGTAAGATCATCTTTCATTCCTTCATTAGTACAGTGTTTGTTTAATCCGCAGGCGACTGTAGTATACGTATTATTATCTCCGTCCTTCTTCTTCTCCTTCTTTTCGGGAGGATAGTTATACTTCTTGTCATCCTTGCCCTTCTTTTTTGTCTTCTTCTTCTTGTTTTGGGTTTGTTGTTGTTCATTTGAAGACTTGGATGACTTACTAACCTTCCTCTTCTTATTCATCTTGAATTGTCAGGAGAATGATAATAGTATGCCACTCACTCTTGATAGCTTTCTATACAATTTCGTTGGGTACTATAATAGATGGATAGCCGTTTGATATTACTTGTTGGGTGTTGGTGATGATACGTCGTGTGTGGGTATGTGGTTCAGTTGTTGCAATATTTTTTTTTGCAATGCGCTATGGCGAGTAAATTATTGCAATCGCACCCCCGTCCTGCGCCGCCTATGCCGCATACAACAGCAATGCCGTGCCGTATATCGGAGGACTATGCCGGTAGGTCAATATAGCTGAATATACAGCTATTAACGGCTCTAAAACTGAGAGTTGCTTGCCAATGAACCTCACAAAGGAGATGGATCGTTCGGTCGCCATTGATTCAAAAGATACAAAAAGATACCGTACCACCAATCAGAATTCGGCATTTTGCCGGCAGATGGTAAATTCTCAAAATGAGTGGCTGTGGTGTCAGAAATAATCTCTCGTAGAATCTCTCGTAGAACCTCGGTACAAATATTTTACACTGCACTAGTTGAGCTCATAATTTTTCTCTCGGCTTGATATTGCATTACCCTACTATCAGGCAATGAAGAGGAAGCACGGTAAACCGCCCGATGGTACGGCCGAGGCCGCTGAGGCCCCGATGATTGGTTTGGTAAGTGCTGTTGTTATTGCAATTGTTTTAAAGTGACAAGTGAGGATGAGCGGTTGTTATCGAAGAGCAAATGGTGGGTGATTGGTGGGTGATGCCAACAAAAATAATATCCTTTCTTATACTACTCTCTTGCAATGATATATCGTTGAGTTCATACCACTGTATACTCGTGATAGTATGCCACGGCGGCGGCGGCGGCGGCATATGGTGGTGGTACATCGGCGGTACACATGCTGTGTGATCTCCTTATTTTCACATGACACATCAGCCCCTAACACACAATCATCTATCATCGCTCTATATTATACATACAAACAGGAACATATCGTCCACGTTGATTGGACAGCACGTCATATATATGGCGTATTTGACCCTCAAGGCATTGATGCTACGGTGGAGCAGGTTGAGCATCGTCAATGTGTTATGTTGGGCGAGGAGGATTTGAGTTTCAAGTAGCGATGGCTTGCATGGTCTGTATACCGTCTAGTTTACGGTGGACTATGTTGTTGGGAGGAATAGGGAGAATGTGGTCGGAGGTTTTAATCGAATTGTTTATGAGGACGATGCAGCCAGCACGTTTTACATGTTGGACAAGACTTTGTTCTATGTGGCAAGCTTCTCATAACGGAGGGCTCCGGGTCATTTGTTGATCTATTTCTCTCCAAGCTGTTGTTAGGGGAACTATCACCCTCCTTAGACCCAGTGCTACACTGTGTAAGATCAACAGCGGGGGAGACACACGCTTTAGAGAGTGAGTCAGCGATATTTATATCGTTAATACCCCATAGTTTATAGATAGTATTATGTATAAACTAAATAGATGACGCCCGAATATAACTGGAAATATCACCGGCAAATGTGAAATGATTGTGAAGAAAAGTAAAAGCCGTTGTAATAGAATTGACATGTGATCATGTTGAGAAACTAAACCATAAACACATTTCCAGTAAGGAGCAATAGATTTATCCAACCTCTTATCTTCTGCACTCATGCTTATAATTGCAATTAATTACTCTCGGCTCAAAACTACTCCTTTGTTTTATCCTATCTATATTTTATGTACTCATCAGCCCTGCGCTTGCTCTTCTCGCCATAGATATACTTTGGCATAATGCTACTTATCTTCTACTCTCTAGAGAGAGCTTACTTACGATACTAGGAATCTCAAATCTAAAGATTTCAGACATAAGTCTTGTGACACTCGATGTCGTCACCGGACCACAAAATTTAGAGAGATTCAAGTAAGATGATTAATTATCGGGTGGGGTACGAGGTGTCCACAATAATTTTCAACAATTACTTAAATAATATATAATACATCAACTCCTACAAGTCTACAAAAGTCTATCCACCACTACTGCTGTGCATCCTCTCCTCCGCCTACACCACTTAATAATCCACCTTCTAGTTTCAGACATAAAAAAAAAAAGTGGTCTTGTGACACTCGATGTCGTCACCGGACCACATAATTTAGAGAGATTCAAGTAAGATGATTAATTATCGGGTGGGGTACGAGGTGTCCACAATAATTTTCAACAATTATTTAAATAATATATAATATATCAAGTCCTACAAGTCTACAAAAGTCTATCCACTCACTACTGCTGTGTATCCTCACCTCCTCCACCACTTAATAATCCACTTGGGGCTAGAAGACCGCCACTACTTGACTGTCCACCGCCCTGATCTGGAGGGCCAACTACAGTCAATAACTGATTTAGCCACTTCTTAACAGTCATGTCATCACGCAAGGCATTTCCAAATGTATCATCCCTTAAACTTGATGGTAAGGCCTGACGTAATGCTTCTCTAGCACGTGTATTATCACTCAAGCGGAGGTAGCATCGAACGATATGTTTCAAAAGCCTAACACTAGGACTATGGACCAACATCCCCACCATGTTATTCAACACAGTACTCACGGCGTAGAATCGTTCGGCGGTGGCACAAACATATCCCAAACCAACATCGTCCAACAAGATCTTTTGCACAATAAAAGTTGCAACAGTCTTACTCAGCTCAGACCCTGCCTCCATAATGCGTAAACACAGTGGGATAATCTCAGTTTGTAGTAAAAAGTTGATTACATCAGCATCATCCATCTTTACTAATGCCCCGATTACACCCAATGAGGTTAAACGTAAATATTCAAATGGTCGACTTTTACTTTGGGTGTTCAAAAAGGGATACAAGTACAGTGGTACATGTGCAGCTAAAAACAAACCACGTGTATCAGGATGTGATGCCACACATTGCAATAATGCCAACGCGTTACATACTCGATTACTAGCATGTGCCGTAAGTGTTGGGGGTGTCAATAGTGGGTAAATACTAACAATTTCTTGTAATAATGCCGCCACTGTCCCAACAGTATGCCATAAAATTGGTGCAAGATCAGGGAATGATTCACGCTTTTTAGATAATTCAAGTAATACACCCTCACGTTGTTCCGGCATGACCAATTGCAATACTAGAATGTGTAAATCATCAAGTGTTTCGCCTTGTCCAATCACACCGCCCAGTGTTTGATTACCTGGCACTGGAGGTCCTACGGCCGATCCAGGAGCACCGCCACCTGGTCCAATTGCGCCACCTCCAATACTACTCGGACCGACACCGCCAACACCAAGGGGATTATTATTATTCATACTATTTAACCCTCCAACACCTAATTGTGATGAGCCAGATAATAAGGACTGTCCTCCAACTCCACCAGTAACTGGGAGGTGACTATAATCCCTATTATCAGAGCTAATGGGTGTAGCTGATAATGGTAAACTACCACCGATTTGTGTTGTATCCGTCATGTGTTTGTTTTATCTTTTGTGTTTAATCTGGTATTCGTATTATTTCTTTAAAGATTTTGATATGTTCAGCAAGGTATATTGCTTATTATCGAGGTATAATATTAATATTCCCCTACTCAGTATACTTGCAATGGAGTCAGATTGAGTTAGTGGTAGAGATAAAATCGCAGAAGAATATGTATGTATTGAAAAAGACACAAGATGTGCACGCCGATCAAATGCAAGGTATCCTAGCAATCAGAAGACGATATTGAACAGATATGTAATAAAAACAATAGAGCTCAATATTATATGATTTAATTGTTAGCGTATGTTGTGGTAGGTTGTGGTCGGTAATAATTTAGTGATTTTGGCTTTGCAAATTTGCAACAGGGTAGTTGTATCGTTTGTCGAGGTGATAACCATAAGTTTTTAGTTTTAAGGATTGTTTAATGTGGGCAATTTATTTATCAACAATCAACTCATTACTCTTACTCACACAACTCCGAAGAAACATCTTATGTGAGTAGAGTAATCTTTACTTCATTGCAATCACAATCGATCATTGTCGTGAATTGCAATACACATATCTTACCATATATCGATAACATCACATTAACGTTAAAATAAGAAGATCTATCTGAGAGAGAGTGTCAATGCAATCAAATTATTATTATACTTGGGGTGTATGCCACCAATACCTTTGCAATAACAATCAATATCATGGTCATAATAGCCGTAAGAGATACTACCATCAAGTTGGAGGAGAAGAGCAAGTGTTACGACTAGCAGGGGGTAATGACACAGTAGATGAAGATGTTGATGACAAGAAAAAGAGTAGTCAAAATGTAGTGAGTGAGAGGTTGCAGTTGAAGAAACTAAAGAACGATACTACTACTACTACAACAACATGTGGTACCCTCAAGACTGGACAAGTATTGTTTGACAAGGGTGATAAGGTATACGCCGCTTGGTGGTCACAAGATACAGTCCGAAGTGAAGCAAACCCAACATCATGGTACCCAGGTACAATCAAGGCTTACAAGATGTCAGGTCATCAGCGAGTTCTATACAGTGTGGTATTTGATGATGGGGATAAAATCAATAACCTTGAAGAGCATCATATCATGACAAAACCAAATTATCTCAAGAAGATGAAGAAGGAACTCAAGCCACTATTTGATAAGGGAGACGAAGTGTATGCTGCCTTCTGGCCTGATGATAAACGTAGTGCCTCTACTCCATCTTGGTACCCGGGTAAGGTCAAGAGTTATCGGGTAGTAAAGGGTAGTGAAAGTGGGGTGTATGGGTCTACAAGATTCTATGATATTGAGTGAGTTGTTGTTGATGTGTATGATATGTATATTTTTAAATGCACATATGATATTATGTATCGTTGTACAATACTAACACATACTACCATTCTACTTCTCTATCTTAGGTTCGATGATGGTGATAAGATTAATAATCTTGAGGATGCTTACATATTCAACAAGGAGGATTATCTTCTTACTATTCGTCTTGATAATAATGAGGGACCGACCAAGAAGAAGTGGCTAGGAGTTAAGAATGTAGTTGATGAGAAATCTTCAGATTTGTGGGCCAATCTCGTTGGATGGTATACTGCTGATATCAATGGGGAAGAACACATCTTCTCCTTATTATCAGATGCATTACGGGCATATGACGCTCATGTTATGGAATCATCCCAACATACAGCCAAAAAGTCTCAACTCAACCTACCCGAGGAGTGGTCGGATGTATCAGCAACTGGCCGTGGCGGCGAGGGGTAAGTTGTATTTAAATGAATACACGTGCAATGTATCTGCTCGGAATCTAACCGAATATGCTCATTTCGTTCAGATCACATCGTAAACCAAAATCCAAGCCGGTTGTCAAAGAGGAGAGGCGAGTATCATCTCGAGTCAACGCTACAATCATGAAGAAGATCCGAGTCGGATCACGTATCCTTGTGAAGTGGCCTAAGGACGGAAAACTGTACAAGGTAAGAACATGTAAATACACTGGTTTGTGTCCCAACTTAAGCAACAGCAACGCTAAACTATCATCTACTTCTTCTACTCAAACAGGCTACTGTGAAGAAACTAAGTCTGGACAAGGAGCCTCAACAGGTTACTGTTCACTTTGATGGAAGGAAGAAGCAGAGTTTGGATGATATTCATCCTAGTCTCATTCAGGAGGTTGAAGAAGAAGTTGTTGAAGAAGAAGAAGTGCTCAAACACAAGAGAAAGGCTCCTGATCCCGTGGAAGATCGGAATGAGAAGATCAAGCGAGTCCATGAAGCTGCCGTTCAAAAGTTACAGAGTAAGATTGATGATTTGGAGAATAGTATGAAGAGTCTCACTGCGCAGAAGGATACTGTCATCATGAATGAAACCAAGGCAAACTCAGACAACTCCAAGTTCAAGTTGAAGATTGAGGAACTGACACTCAAGCTCAAGACAGTAGAGGAAGATGCAAAGAGAGAGTCTAAAGATTCGGCAGCTGAGCCCAATCTCGCCAAAATGACTAAAGAGCTAGAGACTACTAAGACTAGGCTCCTCGAGGCCCAGGAGCAAGTCTCTATTTATCATAACATTGCTCAGTCCAGTGAACAGGAAGTTGATAAGCACAAATCAAAGGTACGAGAGCTGTTACTCAAGCTCGGCATAGCACAGAGGGATGCAAACAAGTCGATTGGTACCGAGAAGGTTCTTGAAGACAAGGTGACTACATTGACGAATGAGCTCAAGTCTATTCGTAGTGAGAGGAATAAGACTATGAATGAGCTAACTGCTCAGATTGATTCATTGACATCCGAGCTTTTCAAGTCAAAGAAATTGAGCACCAAACTAACTTATGAATCAAACATTTCCAAGCAACGCAAGATTGGCAATGAACTAAAGGATATCCAAGTCAGAGTAAAGGTATCAAACAGTCAAGTTGGGGGAGAATTGACTGCTGCGGTACCTCGTCCCATTGAATTGAACCAAGATCGAACAACCACTGAAAAGGTGTCAGCGCAAACTGAGAAGCCACCACATCTCAACAACTTTGAATCGACACTTACTTTGGCAGCCAATCTACCATTTGAGCCTCCTGCTTTACCGCCGCTTCCAGGTATGACTAATCACGAATCTACAACTACTGCAAATACTCGAGAGGCTCAACCTTTACAGGTTCAGCCTACAAGCACAGAAGATCTTGCTGTTGCCGTCGCAGAACAGTATGTGGATTCAATTATAGTAGATGAAACACCTAAAGGAAGATCTGACGCCATGAGGATGTCTTTATCCTCTGAATGGCGGAATAGAAACGAATCTCAGATATCTGAGCTTGCTAATTTGTTGCGGACAATGCCTCCTGCCGTTCGAAGGGCAGCAGAGAATAATTCAGACCTTGTTGCTCAATTAATGGTCGAGAATAAGAAGAAGCAGCAATTAAATCAACCCTTTGGTTTGAGTACTTTAGCTGAAGCTAGCAACTTGCATTCAAACTACTATAATACAGGTCAGCAGCATCAGTATATGAATACGAATATGAATATGCAACAAACTCAACAACAATGGCCCATACACAACCTTCAAGGATACCAGCCTCATTATGCAGCAGCACAGTTTCAACAAACACAACACCAAGCTTCTTGGCCCACGAACAACATTCAAGGATATCATTATCCGCTAGGACAACCGACAAGTCCTTACGCTATGCCGGCTATTAACCAATTTGAGAGCTCATGTGGTATGTATGCAAACAATTTGAGGCAAAACGAGGAAACCAATAGTAAGAGGAAGCAGGTAATTAATAATAATAAAGTGAATGAAGAAGGACTATCTCCCAAAATGAATCTTCCCAATGTTTGTCATCATCATACGACACGAGTACAGGCAGAAGAGAAGGCTCGATTGCAAGCTGAGAAGAAGGCAGAGAAGGCAAGAAAAGTGGCACTGGCAACAACTTACAAACCCAAAGTAAATCCCAAGAATCTGCCTACCATCAATATCAACGAAAATGCCGAACTCATCGTGGGGACACGATGTGAGAGAGTAGATGATGATCCGAAGCTTCAATCAGGTAAATCGAAGCCTGATGATATGGTATATAATATACTCAAGTCAATGCCTCCGCATGTTCGTAAAGCAGCTGAAAATCCAGATGTGCTTTCTAAACTACACCGCCAACACTTGAAGAAGAAACAACAAGAAGAGACGTCTAAAGATACTGAAACTACAAATACAAACCAACAAGATAATCAAACCCCAGCAGAGGAATTATTGAAAGTTATGATGCAGCAGAACGACTCATTGCAAGCAGGTGAAGTGTATGTTGATGAATCCTGGCCACAGCCTCCGCCATCGCAAATGCAGAAGGGAGGCGTCAATACGAACGAAGATACGAATGAAGATACAGCACCAAAGAAACTTACAATAATGATGAGGATAAGTCCGTCGAGGCCTCGACGCTTCCTAAATGCCAAAAAAGATACGGGCTACTCACAACTTGCAGGTCAGGACGATTCCCAAGCTGCAAGTGGACAAGAATCGCACAATACTTACAACCCAGACAAATTACATTGAATGAAAGGATGAATGACGGAATAAGAGAATGAATGAATAAGTGATGATGAAGAAATGAGCAAGGAATTGAGAACTAGATGAAGATACTATTTTGTAAAGATGCATTTAATACATTAGATACGTGGAGAGATGATAGAAAGACTATTCAGTCGTTGGGTGTACACATTTAGAATAACTTTAACATTAAGACTGAACCAATTCATATTGATATAAAGCATTAGATACTTCTTTAGATTGCGACAGTATTCGAGCTTACATTGGATCTGGCAATTGAGAGAAATCAACACAAATTTAGATACACTCAATCATCAAACATCATCAACAACACCATTAGCATTGGAATCAACAAATCATATGTACTTTATCTAATATACTACATCAAGGAAAATAGAGCACAACAAGGTAGTGGTCGGTGCCCAAACATCCGAATCGATCAGCAAGATATCCCTCGAAAAGTCAGGATTCTCTCATCTTCGATGTGTAGCCGTCCAGTTGTAACTCCACCGTGAGTGATGCATATGCCATAGTAGACATTCCCAAGTCCTTACCTATACATGGGATGGCTTTGACAAGCACTGGCAGGAAA
>Ga0214477_100008_pt1 | contig 134458 bp, 104 predicted proteins | sample M1_20Mar14CPVII9_FD_165058 | JGI IMG/M metagenome (GOLD analysis project Ga0214477, IMG submission 165058) | Marine eukaryotic communities from Monterey Bay, California, United States - M1_20Mar14CPVII9sort6BwellC16 | ecosystem: Environmental > Aquatic > Marine > Unclassified | place: USA...
GAGCAGTATCTGCAGTTGTCGGTGACCAAGTGGTTGGCTCGGAAGGTTGAGGATTAACTTCTGAACACATTCCTTGGTTACACTGACCAGAACAACACTCGGTATCAGATGAACATGAACCTTGGAAAGCTGTACAACTCCAAGCCAGCTTGGTATTTGCACCACATCCAGTGCCCGCTGCACACTTGTCCTTCATCTCCTCTCCTGAACACAAACGACCTCCGTCATATGAAGAACAAATCTGCATGGCCTCGTTAAATGTCTTCTTCATGTAACACTCGTTGGGAGTGGTACCATAGACGCCCTGGATTGTCAAGCACTTGTCAAACCAATTCAATTCTGTATTCTCAGTGCAACATCGTACTACATGCTGATCGTTCATATCAGCTACAACCTCATCTCCTCCGAGTTCTTCACATTTGTTTGGTGCTCCACAATATAGCATACGATCGGTTGTAACTGGTAGGTCTGTTGGGGGCGGTGAGGGTATGGGTGTTGGAGACTAGTAAAGAATCAAGCAAATATGAGCCGTGAGAGAAGAAATGAAAGAAGAGTACAAGCATATTTTGACATTGAACAAGATACCCAACTTACATTGCTTGGAGAGCTAGTCAGAGCTTCCACAAACTCAACCGAAACATCATCAACCCAGTATTCAATACCAATAGCTGGTCCATTGAGATACATGTAAACACCATTCAATGATCCGACTACATTCTGAACAGTAAGATATCCCTCAACATATGTCCATTCATCTGTAATTGTTCGTGTTATACCCCTCCAATCTTCTCCAGCATCGTCCTGAACTCTCATTGTTACCTTGAATGTATCACTTGATGCATTCTTGAGTTTAGCCCAGCACGATACGTGATACTTGGCATTTGCCTCAACTCGTCCTCCAGATGACATTTCTTGTTCAACTCCCATCCATGAAGCTGTTCTATCTTTGCATAGGACAGATTGACTTCCAGAGTGGGATACTAAGGTATCAATCTCAACAGTTCCAGCATTAGCATACCATGGTGACATGTCATCTACCCATGGATCAATAGATCCTTCAAATCCTGGATTAATTACTAGGTTTGTAGGTGGACTGGTTGGACTTGTGGGTACAAGGGACACAGTTGGGAAAGGAGTAATTGGAGCTTGAGTAACCGGTCTACTCGTTGGTGATATTGTAGGATCTTCTGAGATAATACAAGGAGGATCTGAATCAATACACATAACTCCACTATCTCGGATTTTACCCGTACAACAATTATCACCCCCGCCGGGACGGCTTCCACATCCACTGCCTCCACAAGTACCGCATGCTTCATTGCAGCAGATATCCTTATTGAATACGAAGTGTGGACATGAACCTGGTGTTATTGGCATAGATGTTTGTGGCTGTAATATAGGTGTGGATGATGGAGATATTGTAGGTTTGGATGATGGAGATTGGGAAGGTTTGTTCGAGGGCGAAGTCTAGATTGTTAGAAGAGAAGGAAGGGGAGTTTAGATGAGACAACCAACTATATCATGTGAACAACAACATACACATGTAAAACTTACACTCGGCCTTGATGAGGGTGAACTCGTTGGACTCAATGATGTAGGATGATCAGTAGGCCATCCCGTAGGCAAATCAGTAATCGGAGCAGAAGTTATTGGTCTATTCGTCGGTAACAAGGTTGGATCTTCCTCTGATATAATACAGGGAGGATCCGAATTAATACACATTACTCCACTGTCACGAATAGTACCCGAACAGCAGTTACTTCCCCCGCCGGGACGGCTTCCACATCCACTACCGCCACAGGTTCCACATGCTTCATTGCAGCAGATATCTTTATTGAATACAGAGTGTGGACATGATCCTGGTAGAGGTGATATTGGATTGTTTGATGGGGATAAAGTAGTTGGACTTGATGTGGTTGGACTATTTGATGGTACATTTGTTGGTGATTTACTTGGCTGCATAGTTGGATTATCACTACTGTTTCCATCATTAGCTAACACTACAGAAACATCATCAACCCAATACTCAACATTAACATCAGGACCATTGATATATAAATAAACACCCTGTAACTCATCACTATTCACGTTATTATTCGTATTGATTGTTAATTCACCTTGTATTAATGTCCATTCAGTAGTTGATACTAATTGGGATATACCAATCCATCCTTCATTATTATTTGTATCTTTCAATCGAATTGTTATTCGTACAGTTTGTGGCAATGTTAATGAGGTATCTTCCTTTAGCTTGACATATGATGATAAAACATATCGTTCATTTGGTACTACACCCGTAATACCATTGTTACTTGATAATATATTCTGTTCAATACCATTCCATGTACCAGTACTACGATTACTAACGAAGATAGATTGATATCCTGTATGATATGTTGATGTGTCGATGTTGATTGTACCGACGTTTGAATTTGCATACCATGGTGATATTGATCTTGATTCGAAGTTACCGTTTATTATCTTATTATCTCCAATAACTACTGGCTGTGGAGTAGGCGATGGTGTAACTGGCAATGGCGTCGGCGGAGGAGATGGAGGAGGAGTGACGCCGCTTGGACATCCGCTAATACAATTTGCTCCACAATGACTATCGCTGAATCCACAAAAACCCCACTGAGAACAACATGCACCATTTGTACATGCCGATTGTACAGAGCATTGCAATTGACGATGATGGGTATCGATAGTAGTTATTGTATTGTTGTTGGTGAGACCGCGGAATGACGAGTGAGCATCAATTTGATGGCCGAGAAAGATAATAAGGATACCGATTGTTGTGGTTGAGAAGAGAGTAGCTCTCATCATGATCATATCTTGTTAGATATCTCTTCTATTGCAATTCTTTATAGCCCTATGCTCTTCCCTAATAGCATTCAGTGGTTTGAGATCGATCGTGAAGGCAACATCTCATTCACTCATTGAGTTTAGAAGAGCAAGCCCCAGAGGCAGTAATGCAATTTGGGCAGTAGTAGAAAGACAGAATAGAACCCAAAAGATCAATGACCCCAAAGATTAGGATTACTGAAAAGGGTCCTAGTCTATCATACGTACCTCTCAATAACAAAGCAACTACTGGCTGATAATCTTCCATCAGGGCGTCCTTATTCGTTGCCAACTTCTTGTTATTAAGTAGTTTGCAAAACAATACAAGGATCTTTTTATCTTCTTCTAATTCTAAACCATAGTAAGATAGAAGAGAAAAAGATGTATAAAAGATAGTAATTTAAATAACAGACGTGTGCACAGATTACTATACATTCAATAACTACATCTCCTTTCCCCCTCCCCACATCATTATTACCGTAGTTGGGTATTACATTGTTTGGAAATTACCCCGTTTGTAAGAAACAATGTTATCTCCCCCCCTCCCCCCACTACTCCTACCTTTCTACTCTCCCATTTTAAGTTCCACAACATTTCCTTCTGGATCTTTTAAGTAAATTGAATACCCATCACCATCAGCACCATATCGATTCCCCTCAGCGAATGGAGGATGACCCTTCTCTTTTAAATATGCAACAACTTCTTTCGGGTCATAGGGAGCTACATTGATTGCAAAGTGATCGAGTGTTCCATTATCATTGTCTAATGTTGGTAATGGTGCATCATCGGCTAATCCGAAACCTCCGGCATGTATCTTACGTCCCATGGGTGCCCCATAGCATTGCAAATCAATCAATGATGTTCCGATTTTTAGATGAGAAAGTGAGTTGTCGAATCGTCCAACAGAGGAGCCGCCGTTCGGCAGTTCATGCGGTTCGGCACCAAGTACACCCACATAAAAGTTTAACATTGTCTGTAGATCCTTTGCACGTAGGCTGACGATAGAGATGGTGAGAATAAAGTGCATAAGATATGTCTCAAAAACAAAAATGCGAGGAACCGATGCAAAAAAAAACCCACACTATGTGATCCAATCGACGAGCGGTGAAAGGGGCCTTTGCTAATTTCGGAATAACGAGTGACTGGACTGACATGGCTGTTGATAAGAGGCAATAGGAGAGCAGGTAGATGAACAACTTCATTGCAAATTTGATCATAGTAAGTAGAGGAAAATCTTTGGGTATCCTTCGGTATCCTCAATCACATACAATCTCCTTCTCTTGATAACTAACAGTTGTGGAGATAACTTCTACTTCTGCCAAATCCAAGCAATATCTTCTGCATACCCAAGATCCATATATGATACAGCCCTTGGCTGCACCACATCCAATGCAAAGGAGATAAAGTGACAACTCTTTTCATATCACTTTGAAATGGGAGGATTTGTTCAATATCCCGTGTATTGTATGACGGCAAACGTACTGTCAATCCTTCTCCCATCTTCTTGATATGATGTGTATGTGTGGTTTAGCGTATCACTCTCCTTTATCATTGTTCTTATTCATTATTCGTTCATTCCGTACCTTATCAACTCTAGAACGTAATGCCTCATCCTGTTCTCTAACCGTACGTTCATATTGATCATATATTAATGATTGTCGTATATAATTGGATAATATTGTTGCACCTCCACCTCCATTTCCACTGCTTCCTCCCATTGCGGAGGAGTGCACATCATGTGTATCAAATTGACCACCACCGCTTTCGGCTATAGATTTGAATCCAATACCACGTTTCTCCCATTCCTCTTCGGCTACTGCTGCTACCGATTGTGATCTCGGTGCCAAGTATGCTGCTGATATAGGTTGATAATTGTTGTTATCCTGTGCAGATTCTGCTTGTTGTGCTGCTGCTAGATATTCTGCACCCATGTTATTCATATTTGATTGCGGTATTGTTGGTGGTATCCTATTATTGTCACTGCCCACAACATTGTTAGATAAAGAAGATTGCAATCCTGATGATGATGCCATCATACTACTACTGCCGCCAATCATATTATCTCCACCATTCATCGATTTTGATGACTTCTTCCTCTTTTTATCAACACTCGATACCAACGCACCCAAATTACCACTACCGCCACCGACTTGACTACTAGATAACATACTACCAGCTAATTCAGCCTTAACAGCATCCAATTCTCTCAATCCACTCTTAAATTCATTCTGTAATTGTTTCAATTGATGATCATTTGCATATCGATCAGCACGTATCCGTGCTCCCTGTAGTAATCCTACGATGCGTCCAATTTGTTGTCCTATGGCGTGTGATGCTATTGGTAAATCTTTTCGTCCTATTAATATTAGTCCGGCGGAGGTTAGTACTGCTATTTCTCCCCATGATATGTCAAACATCTTTATGTTGGTATCAAGTGGCAGAGGAGTGAGTGAGGAGTGAGGAGGAGGGGGGAGGAGTAAGGCTGTTTCTTACAATGAAGTTTATTCCCGTTGATTGAGATTTGTTATTGACTTCTTAGCTTACTATTGAACTATTGAACCGTTGTATCACTTTTATTACTAAGAATAGGCCGGATAGACTTTTCATTTTTGTGTTGTTAGTTTTGGACTACACTGAATGCGCACCTACTACTCTCATCAATATAGAGAGTATACATAGAGTAACCAGTTAGATTTTATACTTCTTCTTCTTGCTTGCCTTCCTTCGTCCGGATATCAATACGGCCACGCTACTTTGAATAATACAATACCTCAAGAAAAAGACAACAAAGAATAACTAAAATATATACCATACTACGATATACTGTAGAGTATATCTGACCATACGCTATTAATCTACGATAAATGAATAAGGACGGCGGCATATAAATGAATATCAATTAGATACCAACAACAATGAAGACTTGTGCGGCATGTCATGAAGATTGGTCGAAAGATAAGTTTAGCAAGAAGCAATGGAAATTGAATCAGCGTAGGTGTAAAATATGTGTTAGTGATAATAGAGAAGTGCAACCTCTCCAAAATAAAACATTAGATTACAATAATGCTATAAGGTTATTAAATTCTATGAGCCTAAATGATTGCAATACGTCAATATCTGATGAGGAATTATTCAAACAACCACCGCCAGAGGAAGTTTGTCTTATCTGCTTCCTAAGAATACCATCAATGTGGAAGGGGCATAAATATAAGTCATGCTGTGGAAAAGTTATATGCAGTGGGTGTGTCCATGCCAATAGACTGATGATGAAAGGCACTACTTTATGTCCCTTTTGCAGAACTCCAAATTATATTTCCAGTGAAGAGAGAAATGAAAGGTATTACACACGTATTGCAGCTGGTGACGCCGAAGCGGTCTTCAATTACGGTACCCTTTATGCTAAGGGGAAACACGGATATCCAAAAGATTATACCAAGGCATTGGAATTTTATGCTTGGGCGGGAAAACTTGGTTGTGCTTTTGGATACCACAATATTGGTAGTGCTTACTTGCATGGTAATGGCGTAGGAAAGGATATGAAAAAGGCTCGGCACTATTGGGAGTTAGCAGCAATTAATGGTCATGTAGTTGCAAGATTCAATCTAGGATGCGGGGAGGAGAATGCAGGCAATATAGACAGAGCATTGAAACACTACATGATTGCGGTCCAACAAGGTGAGAGTACCGAAGCTTTAGAGGCAATCAAAGAGTTGTTTATGGATGGGCATGCCACAAAAGAGGATTATACAAAAGCTCTACGACTTTATCAAGCATATCTAGATGAAATAAAGAGTGACCAGAGAGACAAAGCTGCTGCTTATAGCGAGGAGTTCAAGTATCATGAATGATTTTCCCACGTAGACTTAGGAGCGGCTGCTGCTACCTACTCTAATATATAAAACATGCTTGAGGCTACAGATTATTTTTAAACATTCATACCACATCCACCCCCTTATCTACTGAACATCACTCATAAAGAAACTAGAAGTAGGATCCAATGTCCTCATATCAACCAATAAACTCCCCTTACTCTGTGTACTACTTAAATGTGCCTTCAAATAATACTTGGTACCCTTGGCAACTTTCTTCTGTCCCTTCTTACCCTTTCCAAAAGACTCAGGCTTCACACTTTGTATCTCATTCATCATTTCACGAATGTTATCTAATAACTTATCAGTACCAAATGATCCCTTACCGATACCTAATCGAACAATCCCCTCCTTATCAGTACGGTAATTACTAACACCACTCATTTGTAATTGTAATGCATCTAACATATCATCTGGTTTAATGATTGTATTGAGTTTAGGATTTGGCATTAACCCTCGTGGACCTAATAATCGTGCAATGGGTGCTAATTGTGACATCATCTCGGGTGAGGCTAATGTACGTTCAAATCCTGATATAGACGTGGTACCATTTTGTATGGATTCAATTAATTCTTCACCACCCGCGGCTATTGCCCCTGATTCCTTGGCTGCCGTGGCTACTTTGACATCAGATGTGAATACGGCCACATTAAAGCTCTTACCATTACCAAATGGCAGAGATAATGATCCTCTTAATGATTGACCTGGCTTACGTGGATCTAAATTTAATTGTAATGCTAGTTCAATAGTTTCATCCATACGACGGTATGGTTTAGTATTGGCCTCGTCACGTATTTCATCAGGAGTTGGTAAGCCAGATGGATTGTTTCTTTTATCTACATAGGATATAAACTGGTCAACACGTGACTCTTTATTCTTCTCCCATCGTTCTGTTCTGGATTGATGACGAGTTTCTATCCCGGATAATAGAGTTTCAATTGCATTTTGGATGGGTGCTGTTGGTAGTGGAGAGGGATGTGCTCGAGTAACATAAGTTCGTACTGAGGATGATGTGGAGATAGTTGGTTGTCGTTGTTGTTGTGTAGTTGTTGCAATGCGGCGGAGTAAATTTCGTGACGCCATGACTAACCTATTATTAATACCAAGTAATGATAACGAGTAAACAGTATGTTTCAGCTGTATATCGTCTATCAAGCTCTATCGCCCAAAGCACTATGACTATTGATTGATTTCCAATTTCCAATTTCACTTTTACCGAGTGACAGCCAGACCGTCAATGATTGCTACCAATTGAAAGTTTTATATTGATCAATGAGGGCCGGCCTTTGCAAACACCTAATAGTACTAGCTCAGGAGGTTGGAGAAGAAGGAGTAGAGGAGGATAGGAAGATGCCGGCCAAGGACGAAGAACAGGCAACAATGGGGACTGTTGAGATCTAGTAGATGTACATGGACATGATTTATCAATTATTGCATAACATGAACTAGATGTGGCCCCCAATCTGCGGCTACGCCTTGATTGTTTGGGGATGGCTACAATTATCGACTTTAACATTGACTTTTATCTTTAAGGAGGATTCAACGCTTGTGCAACATTAAGTGAAACTTCCTGGTTCCCCATAAAAAGTCCGCCAGTTACATTTGCACATTGCTTCATATTATTAGTCACGACTTGCTTCGTTGCAGTTGTAGCAGAATCCTTGGTCATTACTGCTTTCCTCCCATTATCATCAGGGCATCTAAATAAACCTTTTCCTGGTGGTTGTTGCAAAGGATAGAGTACTCCTAATGGGCCATAACTCGGACCTCTTTCACCAATCAAGAAGAAGTCAACGCCTACTGGGCTGCTACCCATCGTTGGATCAGATACTGTAACGGTATCATACTTATATGCCTCGTTCCAAAAGGCGTGATAGTCCTCTCGAAGAATTCTAACCTCCTCTGTGGTTAAGTTCGCGGCCCCTGGCTTGACAGTACCAAGCCATCGACTACCTGAGTATATGAGGGCAACTTTATCATTATTGAATACATCAAAAGGGAGCTCCTTGTCTTCAAGATTGGTAATGATGGATCCATCTTCTGCCACAGCATTTTCAAGAGCGTAGACGGGACGTCCATATTCCTTTAAAGGGTTGCAGTTTTCATCAAACATGATCACCCAAATTAAGCTTCCGGTTAAATTTTGTGTATTAGGTTCTGATATGATTCTGGTTGAATGATGAATTAGTCAGTTGTATAATAGACGTGTGCATATCTATCTCGCATGATATGGATAATTTGGACACACAAGACATCACACACAATAACTCACCTTGAACAGGGTTCTTCCAATTGACAATGAACTCCGAAGAAACCGTCATTACATTGACACCGACTATATTGATCTTCTCTACTTGTACAAACTCCATTAAAGTTGCAATCTGTATCATAGATTTGATCATCAGAACTACTCTGGCATTCATTGCAGGTTGCCGATAGCGTGGCATCTTGATTGATTACGCCCGTCCATATTTCCCAATTCGTAGGCACCTCAAGTAAATCATAAGCATCAGTTTTTGGTGACCGTAGAAGCCATGGACAAGGTGAATTGGTTGATTTCTGTGTCTTCATAATGTCCTCATGCATCTAGAAGATGTATGAACACAAGATGTGAGAATAAAAGCGTCAGATGTGAACATATGATATGAGCAATGGCATGAGTCAAGGATGAACTTACAAAGACCCACGCCTCCTCTTCTTCACAATATCGTATCTCTGCTCCCACTATCGTCTCAAAGTAATCCTCTTCTGACTTCCGAAGCTAATCGGTATGAGTGTAAGTTGGTTTAATATTAGATAATGATGATCGAAAAAGGAAAGTTGATACTAAATAACAAACTTACCTCGCGATAAACGGGTCTGCTCGCATGTGTTCCATTCTTACTATAAACTCCGTTAAAATAAGAGTAGATTAATGTCTTGTTCTCTCCAGTTAATCGTATATAAGCGGTTCTCCATATCTCATCACCAAGGGCAACTGTCAATGAGGGACATTGATAATAACCGCTCTTCTGCCAGGATCCAACGGCGATTACACATGCAAATAGGATAAGAAAGTTTGCACAAAATATGAACTTTGTAAAGTTTGTCATCTTCTTTCTAAACGCGTATGGCTTCCGTTCAAATTCCATTCTGAATGAAGGTGTTGTGGTAGCATTACGAAGGCGTTTCCCCAATATATCAAGTTGTGATAATCTAAATGATATGTCATCTATCATTGCCACAAAGTTGAGTGCAAGCTATACCAAGAGAGTAGGATCCAAATAATTAGATTCACATGTTTCTCCATAATACTCATCAAGATCATTCATTCAACAGGGAAACTTACCATATCATAAAACATATCGAGCACCCCTTCAGACTGAACAACAACTAACAGCACATTGAATAGAAACATGTATCCGATAACCAACCTACACATTGCCGATGCACAAAACTTTGTGTACGATAATCCCAATTGTGCTTCTAATGAACTCCGTGGTATCATCCTCAAAAGGTATAATGCCGTGGGAATCTCCTCTTCCATGAGAACAGCCACTATTATTGAAAAGTACTGTGCAATACGAACCGATGTACTCACGTTGGGTGGAACCTTTAGAGGATTATCTGACGTCCCACCGTCTAAATTATCGGTTAATGCCAATGCCAAACACCCAATTGATAATATCAATATCAAGAAGGCAAATCCAAATGTTAATGAAAATACATGTTCAGTAAATAACAATGTATGTGTCGACTGAGGCAGTGTAATCGCCTCAAGGTATTCAACTTGCATAGGCCCCTCCGATGGTCGTTTCTTATTCGATTGTCCTAATGAATATGCAACAGATTGATTTTGAAATGATGCACTAGGTGCTATACTCATTGTTGGGATTTGATGGAATTGTATACCACCGGCACCACCTCTTGTTGTTCCACCCACAGTTGCCCCTCCAACTGTAGACATTCTACCCCAAGCGTGTGGTACACCATGACTGTCAACACTATCTATGCTTGGTCGACTATTCCTCCTACTAGATATATTCCTCTTGAAACCCCATCGTCTTGGCATACCTTTGCTATCTACACTCCCAGTGTCGCTACTGTGTCCGCTACGGTTACTATCATTCGTATTCTTCTTTATGTATAAAAATTGTTCTTCTGGTGATTGATCACTTTCTAAGGATGCTCTATATACTGGTCTATGGTGTATAGATTGTTTGGCTGTTGCAAATGTTACAACGCTACCCCGTGCCTTTTGCGTAGTGTTGCGTTCGGGAGTATTTGGTAGGTTTGTACTGTTGTCTCCATTAATACCCCATGAAAGTTTCTTGTTTGGTGGAGGAAGCTGTGCACCCTCCAGATCTTCTATCCTATCATGAGCGGTACCATAAGCATCTATATCATTATCTGCATTATGACCGCTGCCATTATTATCGCTGTATGTTATTTCCTCTTGTGAGTTAGTCGAGAATGTTAATGCTGAAATTGACTTTTGTACATACTTAGAATCCGAGCCAATAGCTGATATAATTTGTTGTGGTTGAAAGTCATCATCTTGTGGCTGCGACTCTGGTGATTTGGTCATACTTATTGTGGTTGCAATGAGGTAGTAGTAGTATAGAAGAGTAGAAGAATCGTAATTAAGTGTAGTGTCAAAATTGTCTTGCTTTTGGGGCAACTGTTTGCAATGAACTTTTCTCTTTCAGCGCAGACAGCTCCACTATCTTGAAACCTTCTCTGTTTGCGTCCAGTATCTACAGATTGATATGCATACAGCAACAACTACTGTTAACTCTCTAGAGAGACCCGCGCGCCTATACATAATTGGGCATGGCATGAAACTTCAAATTGAGTTGTAACTTTTAGAAATTTCATAAGTAGATACATATGTTGAAGTGAGGTCATGTTGTTATATTGTTGGTCGAGAACATAATACCCAAAGAGCCTATTATCACTGTAAGCATTATCCATTATCGTATTGTTATTATATGCGGCGTGGCCCTTGAGATACCTTATGAAAAAGAGCACATGACAATACAATACTTAAGAGCAAGAAATATTAGATCGATCTACTATGTCATCAATATATAATCTAGAATCAATAAAAACACCCCGTCTCACTGGGTTACTACTTGATATATTCACAAGATTACTAACATTACCACTCATTGGTAGATTTATATTGCAATTCTTAAAACGAAAGAATAGAGTACAAGATGTGATCAGTTTTGCGGAAACTTCACATTCAATATCAGATGGAGGTGAATTGCAACAACTAATGCCAATATATTATCCAATCCATGAAATGTCTGCTGCAGAAAGGACTATGCATGAAAGTATGGTTACGGAATGTCCATCGGATATAGCTCAATTAGCACAGAAGATTGCTGCCTCCTCTTCTACTACTTCAAACGATAAAGAGTTTAAACATTGGACAATCTCAGATTATACAACACAATACGCAAACAAAGCAATAACACCATCACAAGTTATAGAGAGAGTCATATGCATAATAGAGAATATGAATAACAAGAGTGTTGTAACACATATGAATGTAGATGAATTGAGAAATCAGGCAATTGAAAGTACAAAGAGATATGAAAGTGGTCAAACAAAGGGAGTTCTAGATGGAGTGCCGATACTTGTCAAAGATGAGATACCAGTAGTGGGTTATCCAATTACACACGGCACATCTTTTATGGAAGAATATGTCACCAAAGACATACACCCTATTCAAAGGCTAATAGAAGAGGGTGCACTCATAGTCGGTAAAGCTAGTCAACATGAGATAGGTATTGGTACTACTGGTTATAATTTAGTGAATGGTACACCCAAGAATCCATATGGCAAGGATAGGAAGCTGCATTACTATACTGGTGGTTCGAGTAGTGGCAGTGCAGCCGCTATAAGCATGGGCTTGGTACCTCTATCTATTGGAGCAGACGGTGGTGGAAGTATAAGAATACCCGCCAGTCTCTGCGGTTGTATAGGATTAAAGCCAACATTCAAGCGTATAGTAATGGATGGAAACATGGGATGCAGCGTTTTCTCAATGGGTCCAATGGCAAATAATGTAGACGATGCGGCTTTGGCATACTCAATCATGGCTGGACAAACGGATGACGATCATCGTCACCAATCACAGAAACAACCACCGGTTCATTTACATGCCTACATGAAAGTTGAAAAGTCTGAGTTTAAACCTCTAGATGGTCTTCGTATCGGTATCTTTGATGAGCACATTAATCATGCAGAGACCAATGTTATCAAGGCCACACGAACAGCAATTGAATACTACAAATCCAAAGGAGCAATCGTTGTTCCAATAATACTGCCCAATCTTCATGAGATTCATCTAGCCCATGCTATAACAATTACAACAGAAATGTTCTCAACAATGGAAAGTTATTACAACTCATCCCACTTTTATGCTTTAAGCCCAGAAACAAGAGTATCTCTTACCATTGGTAAATCATGGACATCATCGGAGTTCTTGGCTGCTCAGAAGATACGTAGCTATGCTATGCATCATATTGAAGAACTGTTTAAGAACAAAGTAGATATTATACTATCACCGGCTACGCCATGTGTTGCTCCATTGTTTAAGGAAGATGCTATGAAATGTGGCGAATCAAATTTAGCACAAACTTCGGCGTTAATGAGATATGTTATTCACGGCAACTTGACTGGTATTCCTGCTATTGTTTGCCCAATCGGATATGATGATGAAACGAATTTGCCTATAGCAATGCAGATTCAAGCGGCTCATTGGAGAGAGGACTTGCTACTAAATGTAGCCAAACAATCTGAAGGCATATTGAAGAACCGGAGTGAGGTTCCACTCAACACCATTTAATATAGATGATCGAATGGAATAGAAAAGCCAACCACTTATGTTGATATATTAGGAGAAGGTCATGATGTCTAGTCAGTTAGACGTCGGCTCTTTTGTCCTCTAATAGGGTAAAATTAAGTACTTATCTAGTCATATTCCACCAATACTTCTTCATCCTCCTCCTTCCCTTCAACTTTGGTACATCCTAAACCTGACGAATTACTCTCCCAAATAACATTCATTCCAACATCTGGCATGCAACAAGTCCTTAATTTGATTTCAAGTCTTTTCTACGAACACCAAGAATCTACTCATGCCACCAATTCTTCCTCTATGTTTTCTTCTTTGGTACACTCCTTTCCTCCCAAACTAGTCATTTCATCACCTAGACCTTCCTCACAGCATGCATACTGTACTCCAGGTGGATAGCCATCCTCAGCCGGTCCTGAACATTTGTATGGGATAGTATAATTGGTACCCTTTGCTGATGATTCTTCTTCACATACTTTACTTGGAGAACGCATAGTCCATCTCCTCGACCGAGGATGAAGAGATCCATCCACCTCACATGCTCCTTCCTCTTCACTTGAAATTAATAGAGGTGATGATGAACCGCGAAGGAGGATTAAATTATTGTTAGTTTCGTTATCATCATTTGCAATAGCTGTGGTTGTTGCAGTACAGGCTAGAGCCAATAATTTGATGGATAGCAATTTCATATTGAGATTTTCAATTAGCAGTAGACTATATTGCAATCCGATGAAGACAATGTATCCGACCCAGTGAGGATAATAAGCTTTATCGATAATAGAGAGTAGGAGAGTATTTGTTATTATTAGTATCGTACAAAGTTCAACAACTAACTCTTTATGTCATAAAAAGTTTTGGCGATAACGGTTTGAAGTTGAGTTGAGAGAGCACTCTCATAATTTTGCAACCATTCATCTTGTGATCAGCCAAGAGGCAAGTCTTTGAGGTGAACTAACGCCGCTGGATAGATATCGGCAGCCATTGATATATCGTACTCTCTTAAAACAACAAACTAAACTAATAAATATCATGCCACCAAAAGGATGGAAGAACGGCCAGCCACCACCAGGTTATAAATTCGCTGATAAAACCAAGGAAACAAAGTATAAAACCCCATCAAAGTCATCAAAAAAGAAGAAGGCTACCCCATCATCATCAAAAGCATCATCACCGACTAAGACTTCATATTCCATCTCCGAGAAAGCCAAAATAATTAAAAAGCTTGATAAGTTCCTCTCCAAAAAGGGAAACTCGTTGGAAGAAGTTACCTTGCCTTACGCAATGAATGAATGTGGCCTGTTACATATCGGTGACACCTCAATGCGTAGATGGATGGATGAGAAAGAGTTTATTTTCGCAGCCGTGGATTGTGGATTGGGTGATAAGACAATGATTCAACGTGCCGATCGTGATATTGTGGAGGCGTATATGGATACTGGTGTTTTACCTGAAAGTAGTGATGAAGAGGAAGAAGATGAAGAGGAAGAGGAGGAAGATTTCTTTAATGAGGAGGAGGATAATAATGATGATGAAGTTGAGGCCTACGACGAAGAAGATGATGATGAAGTTGATATTACTGATATTACCGAGGATGAAGTTGTTAGGATTCTATCCAATTGGCCAGTTGCACTCTTTATACCAAATTTACTTGGCTACTTACGCATCGTTTTGTCATTCATTGGATTAAACTATGCATTACAATCACAACCAAACATTGCATTGAATATTTGGATTGTTGCCGCATTATTAGATTGTATTGATGGTATGGCGGCTAGGATATTAAATCAATGTTCGGAGTTTGGCGTATTATTAGATGTTATTGCTGATAATACCTTACGTACGACAATTTGGATATCTGCCATTATTGAATCAATGAAAAGTGGTAATGATGATATGTCATCTATTGGTATTTGTATTTGGGTATCGATCATTTGTTTGGAATGGTTAACAATGTTTTGTACTCAAAGTAAGGAAGATGATACACATTGGAAAGATATGGAAGGTGATGATACACCATTCTTTGTTAAATTGATCTTTACTAATAACTTTCGTGGCGCGGGAACATTTGCCATTTATGGGTTGTTCGTTGCACCTATTGGTAGTTATGTATCGTATGTTGCTGATCAGACTTGGCTGGTGAATGTCTTTGCTGAGGATTATTTGGCTAATTTGGTATTGATTGCGTATGTTGGACGGTTTACTACTGTTATGGTTGAGTTATGGATCTGTAAGAAGTTCATGAAGGATGTTATTGCCGAGGAGCCTGTGATTGTTGGGGGTGTACCTATCATTCTTGGTGCACCTGAGAAGGAAGATTGAGTTTGACTTGTTGAGCGGGAAAGAACAATGGGTAACATTTGAAGTTGCCGGGGTAGGAGGGGGGCATTTATGGTCGTAGGTACCTATTTATTTGTTATTTGTAGAGGGGAATTGAAGATATTTAAACTAATTAAAGAAGACCAGTTTTAAGGCAATAATCAAGTGTATTTAGACCCTAACAGTATTTGTAATTCTCATCATGTGCCGCAGCCTCGTCCCTTGGAATACTCTTGATTTCGTTTAGATATGATTGATAAGCTCGTATAGCTGTTCCATAATCATCCTTTGTTGCATGCCCCTTCACGAGTAATTGCTTGATCTCCTCCAAAGAGCCGACGTGCCCACTTCTTACAGCTATCATATAGTGCTTCAACGCCCTACTGCCTTCCTTTTTCTCCTCTTTACCAAGAATGTATCTTGCATCTACATCTCCCATCATTGCTGCAAGTTCGTAGTAATACAAAGCCTTCTCCATATCGCGTTGTACACCTCTACCATTGAAATAAGCATAGCCAACATTGTAAAATCCTGAAGCAAATCCAAGCTCTCCTGCTCGATGGAAATATTCTAATGCTTTGGTATGATCTCGAGGAAAACCAAACTCACCATTCATGTACCAAATTCCTAAACTGTAGATTAAATGGCAATCATTTATTTCAGTCTCACTGCATACACATTTTTCGGCCATTTCCCTCATTTCCTTTCCCTTTGGCGATGGAGCTCTACAGAATGGGCATAGTTGATCAACGGTCAATCCTTTGTTTGCATGTACACATCCACTACAAATAACTTTTCTACAACATGACATGTATTTATACCCCGTCGACATTGATGGCATGAGTAAGAAACATATGGGACAATCTTCATATTGTGGTGGTGGTTGTTTAAATAGTTCCTTATCACGTAATTCAGCAGCGCGTTTAACATGTTCCTCACAATCCTCCTTATGTTTGTGTCGGTGTTTCTTTTTACATGCGGCGTTGCAATACTTGATCATTTTACATTTGTTGCATATATTGGTAGCATCATCTTTACCACAATTAGCACATATATCCGTAGAAGTCGCCGTCGATTCGCTCATTATACTGTACAATACTATTTGATATCTAAAGGCCGATTTGATATTAGTTGGTAATTTGTGCACGTGATGTGTCTTAAAAAGATATGGTCTAGGTATCTTTTATAACTTATTACCTGCTTCTAATAACACTAACCCCGATGCTACAACTACGATTGTTGTTGACTGATCTGCTGCTGCTGTATGTTATTCCTTATTGTCTATTATAGTCATCCGCCACGAGGGCATTCTTTTATAATACCAATCATATCCCTCAACTAACAAATTTTGTAAACATAACTCTCATAATTTTTCTCACCACAGCGTATTGTTATGTGAGTAAGGCGCTGCCGGCATCTTACCACTAGTATTCATTCAGTATATCAGTTCATATATAACATTCTATGCAATATCGAACAGTCATACAATATCGGCAAGAGCTCAATTACCACATTTTCAAGTGGTGGTGTTCATGTAATTTTTTGTGGTCTTTAGTCTTATGATTCTGAAGGAGATTGCAACGCTATTTTGGGCAATTGCAGCTCTTACTGGGGTGGTCATTATCTACCAAAGTACTTTAGATCAGTAGTATAACGCGTTTTTGATTGGTGGTGCTGTTCGGGGGTATCGAGTTTGTCGAATATATTCACAACAGATATCAAAATAGTCCGGACAAATTTCACGACCACAACACCTATATAATTGCAAGTTGATACCCATTATACGAGAAGGAGAGATATCACCTAATACTTGCAAATTATATCTATACAATACCACTAGAAGAAGATAATAATTGCAACTTGATCCCGATATATAATTTTATATAATTATAATGTCTCGACGATACTTTGATCAATCAGAACGAAGCAACTACGATGATAGTTATAGGTCTGGACGTAGTGCAGTGGATATATCAGACAAGACACCGCAGTTTAACAATACAAGTTCTGCAAACAATAGTCGATATAATGGTAGTCATGGAGGCTCATCGTCATCATATATGCCCAGTGCATATCAACAGACTGTTCATGAAGAGTACGAAGATGGATATGATGATGATCCATTTGGATATGACGGAGACCCTTTAGATGATTCGGGACGAACTGGTACGTCACAGTTAACTGATGCTACTTCTGGTTATGGTCCTCAAGTATCTCAGTATAATAATAGCAGAGGAGATCAACAATCGGCACATCAATCTGGTATTAACAGTCTTTATAACGGTGTATCTTCCCGCGGTCAATTGGATAGTTCAGGTAGAATGGGACGGGGTAATACCTACTCTAATTCAACTGGAACAACTTCTTATGGAACCGGTACAACTTCCTATGATACATCATATGATACTTCCAATCAATCAAGTAGCAGACGAACAAGTAATCAATCTTCTAGTAGTATAGATTATCATTCAATGGGAGGAGGAGATGATCAACGATCGGCATATTCGTATAATAATGATAATAATACAAGCATGGTTGATCAATCTGCTCGTAGTAATCAACAGCGAGGTCAGCAACAGCAACAGTATGTAAATCAATTACATCAACAGCAATATAATAATACAGGAAGCAGTAGTTCTGCAAGCGTAGTTAGTGGAATAAGCAGACGAAACACACGAGAAAGTGATATCTCTTCAGTTACCAGTCATCAACAATCTCAATATACTAAACAATATTCCTACGGATCATCAGACTTATCATTACGTACAGGCGGTACGAACAACCTAGACATTGGAAAATCACAAACACCATATCAAATTGAATTCAATGTCACCAATACCGGAAAGAAAATCACAGGAAGTAAACGTATCATACACTTTAGATTTGGATTTGCCAATTCACAAGCATTAAAGGAAGGTAAGGTAGGTACCGATTGTCGAGGTGATGAACACGACATTATTATACAATGGAGTATAACGGGTGGTAAACGAACAATTAATATGGATGGTCGTGAAGTTCAATATCAAGTTGGGAAACGTGGATCATCCACTAGTCGAAGAGCAGATATATTAGAAGCATCATGGCGTATTGGTAATCATACATATGATTTGAAATGTTATGCATATAAACCAAGTAATGGTAGTGTTGAGAAACGAAATCCATATTGGAAACAATATAGTTTGTTAATTGATGAAAGGAGTTACTTTGATTTACCACAAATCTTTGATTTGGGTGAACAACGTGTATTGTATAATAATGTACCTGTACATCAAGTGGAATCGAATAATAACGACTTGGGTAGTAGTAGACAAGTACTCAATACAAGGGTAGCACAAAAGACTAATACTCTTAATCAATCTGCCGATGTTAAGAATGCAATACAAAATCGTATAGCACAACAGCGGAAATTAATGGATGCAAGGAAGAAGGAGAAACATCGTGTAGTACCCCCTCCACCACAACCTCAGGGCAGGCCTGTATTAAAAGATGAACTGTTAGGTACAACAATGGGATTTGAAACAATGAACGTAGATGATTCGAACCGTACTGGTGGAGTTGAATCATCAATCTTTTCAGCGGCACCTAGTGAATTATTGGATCGATCGGATCGTCGGCCAGATTATAATCCAGCACAATATGAAACAACAGATTTACTAGATGAATCTAATAGATCATCAGCATCGGAGGGTGCTAATCTATTTGCCACGGCACCCAGTGAATTGGAACAGGCGAGGAATCGAGCTGATCTACCGCCACCAGCAGAAGCCGCAGCACCAGCCCCATCGTCAAATACTGGCAATGAAATAACTCCATGGGTAAAACAACCTACGAAACCTCCTCCTACAAAGGCCGACAATGATTGGCAACCCGAACCTATCAATAATATATCAAGTGGTGCAAGTACATGTTCAGGACAGCAACGACAGTGGAGTCAATACCATCAACAGCAGCAGCAGAAGAGGGATCAATATCAACGAGAACAACAACAACGGCAACAACCACAGGCTCAGCAGCAAACGAATGCCATGGAAAGAAGAAGACTTCCACCACAACAACAGAACCAAGGTCAGCAAGATTGGAGGGGTTCACAGGCTTCACATGCATATGTATCACCCATGCAACGCCAAAAACAACAAGCAGCTGCTCGAGCTCAAGATTCCTCTCAGCAACAAGCTACGAAGAATAACCCTCCTCAAGCTCCTCCTTCAGGAAGTGCACCATGGGCAAAGCCACTACAGATTGAGGCAGGACAGAGACGAGAGTCACAATTATCATCACATCGTCAAATTGAGGCTGGACATTCAAGTACATCGAAACCACCGACAATGGATGATATTATGCATGCCTCATCGGCTAGTATTGGCTCGGGACGTTCAAGTAGGAATAAGTTTGCCTTCTTTTAATGGCCAGTATTAGGCTGAATGTATTAGGAGGATAATTTAGGCACTTTTGTACAACTATGTTTCACACTATTGTTACACCACTGTCAATACAAGAACTATCTCTTTACATTACCCAAGGCATGTAACTGAGCATATATACCATCGAAATTGTGATGTGTGAAGAGCATATTCTTTTCATAACCACATTCATATTGTTCTGTTGATTCTATATACCCTTTACTACCGAGAAGATCTCGTATCTTTTGATTTGTCTTCTTGTCTTCATTCCTTTCTATTATTATTACACCGAAACCTACTCTATTATAATCTATGCCAAGTAATGCCGAGAATTCAGATCCCTCGGTGTCAAACACTCCTAAATCAAAGAAGTACTTCTTGGGAGTACCCAGTATTTGATCTAATATAGATTGTAATGGTGTACATTTCATGGCTATTGTATTGTACTTGGTTTGTCCTGTCCAATGTTGTTGTTTATGTGATTCAGATGCATATTCCCATAATCCACTAGTTGCCAAATCATTTTTGCCAATTGCAAAGTGTACAGTCTGTGACGAGTCACTGCAAACCGCGGTGTGTACATTGGCCAAATCATCTTTTCTATTATACGATAATGCTTCAAAGTTTGTAGGATCAACTTCTAAGTTTACACCCTTCCATCCAAGATATTTGTATAATGCATATGTATTTGAATGATGAAAACCATCCATAGCTCCGACTTCTAAATATTTGCCATTGCAAATTTGTGGAAAGAAGTGTTCTATTAGGCATCTATCTTCTCCATCTTGTGATTGAAAGTATCCATTCATTTGAAGATAATCAAGATCTGTTTTATCGACGCATCTAGCAGCTAAAGTTTTATCAGGACTGGGAGGTATTATAATATAGATACGTATTGCAAAGAGAAGAGAAGAGAAGAGGAGATGTGAGTATAACAGATAACCCGATTTCATATGTTATGATCACATGGTATGTCACCCTAAGGATATACATACCCAAAGCTAGACCGAGTACAAGTATATCTATCACAAGTAACCTCCTTTAACTCCGCAAGTAAAGTACATCTCTCTCTCTCTCTCTTACATACAAACATGTAACTCACCATCCTTGTTTTGGCATCACTGAGGAAGGATCGTGGTATCCTCTTAATTGAAAGTTGGCGACCACTGTAGTGAAAATATTACTCAATAATACTAATACTAGATATAATTCTACCATCATATTGGATCGGTAGATGATGCTATTACAAGTGCTTAGAAAGTCATCATTGCAGTCACTATCTCTTTTTTGGAGAGTAGGATCTCCGTTGATTCGCCATTTCCGTCATTTACTCAGTCAATTCTACTAGCCTCCACGGCAACGCAGGTTTGTCAACCATTCATCAAGTAGGTACTGCTCCTTCTCTCCCTACCCCTTTGTATGTCCGCTAATAATACTACGTGTTAGTAGGCGTCGATATATGGAGCTTACCTCGGACGGCCTCGAGATACGGACACATCATATGAACCCAACTAAGTTTTTGCAACACATCACGTGCTCATAATTTTACTTTACAATCATACCTACTGTATCGCAAAGTATATCAGTATTGATATAATGAGTAACATATCTGCTGATAGTATATCTATGTGTGCCAATTGTGGTAAGGGTGGCGAGGGTGAAGATAATATACAACTCAAATCATGCACGGCATGCAAGTCAGTGAAGTATTGCAATAAAGAATGTCAAATTGCTCACCGACCTCAACACAAGAAGGAATGTAAGAAGCGTGTCAAAGAACTACATGATGAAAAGTTATTCAAAGTGCCTCCACCAAATGAGGACTGTCCGATATGCTTTATACAAGTGCCGTTACGTCATACGGGTAGTAAATACATGGCATGTTGTGGAAAAAGAGTATGCAGTGGATGTATCTTTGCAAATGCAAAGTTATTGGGTGATCTATGCCCCTTTTGCAGGGCGCCTAGCACAACATCAGATGAGGAGAACAATGAACGACTTTTGAAGCGGCAGAAGGTTGGCGATGCCATGGCATGGTGGGTTCTAGGGTGCCATAGTTCTGAGGGAGCGTGTGGTTTCCCACAAGATCAAGATAAGGCATTAGAACTTTGGCATAAAGGTTGTGGTGCAGAGGCATATTACAATATTGCTAAACATTTTGATGGTGATAATGTTCAGCAAAATAAGAAGAAGGCTCGGCATTACTATGAACTAGCGGCCATGAGAGGATTTGTTTTTGCACGGCACAACCTTGCCAACTTAGAGCTGCTATCAGGCAATTTGGATAGAGCATTAAAACATTATATGATCTCAGCAGGAGGAGGAGATGATAGCTCCATAAAACAGATCAAGATGTTATTTGAGAACGGGCTTGCAACAAAAAATGATTACGAGAAAGCATTACGAGCCTGCCAGACATATGTGGTTGGGATAAGAAGTGATCAGAGGGATGAAGCTGCTGAATACGATAGTTATCTTTATAAGTATTATTAATAAAAGCAAGCATCATCATCTACAATTTACAATCGACATCTAGTGTAGGACATACCCTTTGTGTGTTGTTAGAGGACTTTGTTAAAATAGATTGGTGAGATACATAGAGGTATTAGTAGGTTGATGATAAGTGATAAGAAGCATGCAGCAATAGTAAAGCAAGCTGGCCTTTAGAAAGTCATCATTGCAGTCGGTCACTCTTATGTCAATTCTCATGCTCTTGACTTAGAATGAGGGGAGACGGGAGAATACCAACAACCAAGATAAATCGTTTGATCGCTATAACTTTCATTTTACTCAGGGGGCATGCTACTTTAATTGCAAGAGGCACTTGATCCAATAGAACTTGAATGATGAGATGGATAGTTATATAATTACTTTGGAATGGTTTAATGGATTGGAATAGATTCTTAGTCTGCTCTATTAGGATATTCAAACGCTAAACGCTCACGCACATACAACACGCATAACACTAATACAGTACTGCACAAAGACAAAGCACATAACTTGAGTTGGATGTTCTCATTGCAATAGGAACTCAATATATATATGCAGTTAATAATTGAATAATATCATGCGGAACCCTGGCAAATTGTTGAGTAAGTTCCGGCCGGGCAATACATCTAGTAAACATCAACAACATACTAATACTAGCACAGAACAAAATACCTCGCAATCAACAACACAACACAACACCCAACCTATCAATAACACAACTGCTACAACAGTTATTAACAATGTTCATATGGTGGGTGGTACGGCGGTGGCAAATACAACTATCGCTACTGAAACTAGGACGGCGGTGCACTCCAACGAGGCATTGTTCAAACAACCAACACAAAAGGAAGACTGTACAATCTGTTGTATACAATTACCAGTATTATGGTCAGGAAGCAAATACATGTCTTGCTGTGGAAAGGAGATTTGCAGTGGATGTCAGAAACGAGCTGGTGGATCACTATGTCCCTTTTGTAGAACTCCAGCACCTAAAGCAGAGGAACAGATAGTGACAAGAAATAAGAAGCGAATGATTGAGAAGGACGACGCATATGCAATTCACAACATGGGAAGTTACTATCATGATGGATCATATGGAATGCAACAAAACCGTGCCAAGGCATTAGAATACTGGCATCGGTCAGGAGAGCTTGGATATGCTGGATCATATCACAATATTGGTACCTATTATGATCTTGGATATGGTGTAGAAAGAGATAAGAAGAAGGCTACATATTACTGGGAATTAGCAGCCATGCTTGGTCACGTAGTAGCGAGACACAATTTAGGTGTAGTTGAGGAGAACAAGGGTAATGTTGATAGGGCATTGAAACATTATATGATTGCGGTGAGCATTGGATGCATTGAGTCTATGGAGAATATCAAAGAACTCTTCATGGATGGGTATGCCACACAAGAGGATTACGAGAAGGCCTTGAGTACTTATCAAGCATATGTAGATGGAATTAGGAGTGAATTGAGGGACAAAGCTGCGTCATTTAACGACAGATACGTCTATTATTAGCCAAGCTAAGGCGTTTCATGACAGATATATGTAATCGAGTCTCTGTCAGCTCATGTATTCTCATTTTATGTAAACTAGTACCCCACAAACTCTTTTGGCTCTTCATCCGTGGCTCTTCAGAAGTTTAACCCAATACTAGAATCAAAAGCACCCTAAGCTTTCATTTGTTGGATGCCCATCAATCCTGCCTTTCTAGCCAAACCGATATTAGCTTTGATTTCCTCTCCACTGGGAGACACAACTTGGTCAGGGTCATAATGCAGTAACTTTCGGGCAATCTCATATACCAAAGAAGCCTCAACCTTGGTATCGTAGACACCAATGTATTGCGATTTGCCCTCATAATAAAGTTGTGCTTGCCCTACGAGAGAAGAAAGTGTATAAGAATAATGATGACAAAAAAAATGGAACAGGAACTAAAGTAAGAGCTCCGACTTACATTTGCCAGAAGGCCTGCAGGTCACTCCTCTTAATACCGCAGCTGCCAACTTTGTCTGCATGTCGACTCCTACTCCATATGCAGTAGTAACGGCTTCAATGGCCGCAGTTACTCGTTTCTTGTCAACATCATTCAAAGTTTCATTAGGCTTGACCTTTTTAGCTTTGGAAGGCTGAGTCTCCCCTGGACGCTTCTTTGGGTGTTGATTGCTTCCCTTGGAAGGCTGAACAATAGCATTACATGCTTCTGTAACTACAGCCACGGTATCAATACCAACAGGCACTCCCCTCTGAGGTTGGGATTCAGTATGCTGCTTTGTTGCTGCTGTATGTTTTTGATCATTCCTAGTCTTCTTGGCAGGCTGCTTCTTCTCGGCAGCAAAGTCCAATGTATCGGCCTTCTTCTTCGACAACTTACGATTCCTACCATGTACACTTACTCCTCTATTGGCATCTGAATGGTGTGTACCTGCTGGTGGAGTTGAATTCACCTTCTTAGGATGCCCTCTACCACGCTTGGCAGTACCCTTCTTCTCATTTGTTTTCGCCTTCTTAGGGCGTCCCTGGCCACGCTTGGCACAAGAAGCAGACGCAGCCTCCTTTGCTTGCTTGACATTCTGTTCACACTCCTCAGGTGAGAGCCTCAGCCCCTTATCTTTCTTGAGCATGCCTCGTGCAATCTCATTTGCTAATGTTGCTTGTTCTAAAGTTTGAAATGTACCAATATACTGTAGACATGATTGATAGTATACCTGAACTCGCCAAGTACCATTTGGTGTTTCACACACTCCTTGAGGTAATGCACGGGCAGTAGGAGACTTCTTTGATTCGTCATCAATGATAGGTTGCTTCTTTTTAGCCACAAGCTTCAACGAATCTGCCAGTTTCCTTGACAACTTACGCTTCCTGCCATTTGTACTAACTCCTCCATCCAGATCATGGCAGTTATTCACTTTGACATCAAGTACTGGCAAGTTTACTGAAATCATCTTCTTAGAACGTCCCTGTTTGGTCGTAGCATCCTTCTTCTCAATTGTGTTCATCTTCTTAGGACGTCCTCTACCTCGCTTGATATTGGAAAGTCCTTGCATTGTAGATACTACGGAAGGGGTGCTTTGTATTGTACTTTGTTCCTCTTCTTCTTCAATAAGTGATTCCTTATCAGACGATACATGTAACTTTCTACTACTTTCCTTCCTTGTTGATTCATCCTCGACTCCACTCATTTCTTGAGTTATCAACTCAGCAGGCAAACCTACACAAATACCTTGAATATGTAGCTCATGCAGCCGATCAAGACTGGCCTTTTCTTTTGCATAGTGCTGAGAATGTTTCATAATCTGTGTATTCGTTCGAGTCTTTACTACCCGTTCAACATCTTTCCAATTTCCCCAGCCAAACAAGATACATCCTTGTTTGAATTGCTGGTGTTCTGTATCTGTCCAATGAGAGTTTGATACATTCTTTGATTTCTTTGGACGTCCCCTGTCACGTTTGACATTGGGCAGTCCTTCCGCTGTAGATTGGGAACTCAGAGTACTTTGTGTTGATGTATGATCGTCTTCATACTTATCACTATCTTGGGTTGTCAATGACTTTTGATTCATATTATGTTGGATAACCTCGGCTGAGTGATTCTTCTGTGGCATCCACTCTCCCCATTGCAAGATTTCAACGTCAGTCCAGTCGCTTGAGCTGATATTACTCTCGTCTTCTTCTTCGCCTTCGTCTTCTGACATTGCAGTCAATATAGAGATTTGATCCGACATGATATCCTCCTCATCCTGATCCAAGGCGGCCAAAGACTCAGCCACTTGTTCAATGCCCTCTGATACACTACTTTGTGCATTGGTTTCATTATTTGAGAGCAAAGATGGATACAATCGAGTTATTAAGTATGAGTAATAGAAGTATAATAGAGCAGTATAAACCACTCTGTTTTGTACTTACTTTGATTCATCTTCATCTATAGGTAATCCCCTGGACTCACAATACAATCGTTTGTTTAGTGGATTCAACTTCATCAAGCCTTTTGATGTCAACCATTTGTTATGGCTCTTGCGATATCCTCTGTTGATAGTAAGGGATGGAGAAGATAATGATGAAATGAGAATAGTTAGTTGACTGTTAAATAACAGTATCGGATTTCAGTAAGATCATTACTCACAAGTAGTGAATAAGATACATTCGTCGTTGTGCCTTATTATCTTCCTTGCAACGCAACACTTTCGCTTCATAAAGAACTCCTTGATCCCATGCAAATACCTTCTCTTGAACATGATACACTTCTTCTTCTCCATTCTCATGATTGCTAAATCTGCAGTATGCCTGAAATTCCAAGCCCCTTGAATCACAGTAGAACTTTCGGTTTGTTGGGGTAAGGCACATTATATGGCCAGAAGTTAGCCATTTGTTGTGACTATGCTTATATCCTCTGTTTGTGTTAGATACATAGTTGGAAAGGAAGCAGTCAGAATACATGGAAGAGTCGAGGTACCTTTCGAGTCATCAAGTTACTTACAGATAGTGAACAAAGTACTTGCGACCATGTGCCTTGTTCTCGTTTTCTTTGCACTGCAAAATCTTTGCCTCGTAGAGAACCTCTTGATCCCATGCAAAGATCTTCTCATGAACATGATACTCTTCTTCCTCAAGAAAGGGATACTCGTCTCTGTCCTCTTCTCCAATCCCAAGTCTAGGAGAGGGGTACGGATGTGATATGATAAGAGAGTTAATTAGAATTCGAGACCATGTCGAGTTGAGATTCATATGCATATTCAACTTACTGCTCATCCTTCTGTACATTACACTTTCCCTCATCAAGGTATTTGCCAACTTCCGTTTCAGTAAGCTCTTCAGAATCGCCATCTTCGTATTCAATCTTGTATAACTTTGATTCACAATCATAGGACTTGACAGTGCCTGAGAATAGCTTCATCTCATTGTCGTCATCTTGAAATTCCTTGCTAACTTGAGTACCAATTGTATACACTTGGATGTTGTTAGCCTTTGTGGTAATGGTTGTAGGAGTAGAAGATACAACTTTGTTTGGTTGGGAATTGGATTGAGTATTCTTGTCCTGTTTATCCCCACTGGGCGAATGGTATGCATCATGTACACTCCTCAACCTATCAAGATCATTCTGATGAAATCCGAACAGCAGCAAACAAGCATGATAATATACTTGTCTCTTTGTCTTTGTGGTAACGTGACTTGCCACCTTGGCCCAGTTACCAACACCTTCAATGATACATCCTTCTTCGAATTGCTTTAGTTCCACGGCTGACCACAAATCCTTGCATAGAATACTAGTATCAGCAAGTGATGATGACATAGATCCTTCCTCTGGATAAATCAAGATGGATTCACCCGGGTCACGGTCGTCTTTCTTTGGTAGTAAAGTACGTGCACTTCTATACAACTGTACCCTTTCTTCATGAAGAGAAGCTGATCCGAGGCGTCGAACCTTCATTACATACCAGAGAGGGGTGGAAATCATTAGCATTAGTTCAAGGTAAGTCAAGATAAGCAGACAACGAGTGCATGATATGACAAAGGCAACGTAAACTCACCCATTCGGAATCGTTCAGTTCTGCCTCAGTCACAACTTTTGATGCCACCTCACTAGCCCTCAACGATATCTCCCCTAACGCCGATGTGAAATTAATCGTACTGGACCCTCTTCTTTTCAATTCTAGAGTCCTGGCTGAAATATAATCGTCCCAACTCGAGAAATTGATATCCCAGTAAGGCCCGATCGATAAGGCTGCCTTGTCATAAGCAAGTGCAGCATCAGATGCTAGTTGATACTTCCCCAACGAGTACCCACTCCCTTCATAGAATATGATTGACTTGTATTCAGTTAAACTGCCAAAGCAATGGACTCCACTCAAGTTACTACCCAGGTATGCACTTGCCGCTGCAGATGACGGTTGAATGGAAGAGTGTTTCATCCTTTCTAATGGTGATTTAGCCTCTGTAACTTTATTCTCACTAAAGTATTCAACATCATTCTCCAAAAACGCCTTGTCCCCATCATCATTCTTCCAACCAAACTTGGATGGACGTGCCACGAATCGTTTGGGTGGTGTAATATGTTTACGTAATGTTCTTTTGATTGGTAATTTTATACTACTTGAGGCAGGAGTTATTGAATTGTTATTGGTGGTTGTGTCGGCCTCCGTAATCGAGGGAGTATGTACTACTGGTGCATCATGTTTATAATTCTTTGTTTTGTTGTGGATATCTTCACCTGTACCTTCACCCTGAACAATTTTGGGGTGTGTAGATTTACTACTTTTATGAACGAAATTCTTATCTTCATCACCACTTCCGCTCACATCAGACTCATCATCTTCTGAACTTTCATAATTCTTCATAAAAGATGCAAATGCATCCCAACCCTTGTTCTTATTCTGACCCACTATACTATTTACAACCATACCATTTTTAGGTTCACATGCACCATCTGCTAATTTCAACTCACAAGATGGTGCCGCTGCTTCGTTGATAGACGGTTGGTTCGTTTTACCTCTCTTGTCAGTAGTATGGCGTAATACACTAAATACAAAGGGTCGAACATTCTTTGCTCGTTGGAGAAATGTCTCATACGAAATATAACCTATACCACCACCAACAATGGATGAAAATGAGTTGTTATAAATTGGTATATCGCCCGCACACACGCCGTACTTCTCGGCCTGAGACTGTGGTATAACCTCATCAATTACAACTGATTTACCTTCTCCATAAGGTAATAAGCACAGGCCGAGAGGACCTTCATTGGGTAATGTAATTGATACCAATTTGCAATCATTAACTTTTACTTTTTTAGTTGGTGCATCTGTTGTGCACTTTTTGTTCTCTGCTGTTGGAGGCGCGATTTCGTCGGTAGAATTTGACATCCCTGAAGAGAATACTACTACTAGATATTATGTAAACTATCCTATTAACTCTATATCATGACGAGGGTATGAGGGACGGCCACGATAAGCCACGATAGCGCAAGCACAATAACACAACTTGGATTTTTCAGCATTGGTTGTGATTAAAAAGCGATCAAACGGATAATGAAATGAAGAGAAAATGCCAAATAGTACATAGTTGCGGCAGCAAAAGGCGTGGCGGCAAAGCTATCAATTGTGTGCTGTATTGATTGCTTGGTACTATTCTATCTGCGGTGACGGCGGTAGCTCGTACCATTTCATACAAAACAAAACACACGCACGACTTTCACAACACTAAAATTACATTTGCAATCTGCAATCAACACACGCTACACAAACATTGCAAAACAAACCCAGTATAATATAAAAATGAATTCTATATTACCCGATAGTACATCAACATGTGTCAATTGTGGTAAGGGTGGCAAGGGTAATAGTGATGGTATACAACTCAAAACATGCACGGCATGCAAGATAGTTAAATACTGTAGTAGAGAATGTCAAATTGCTCACCGACCACAACATAAGAAGGAGTGTAAGAAACGTGCTGCCGCATTACACGATGAAAAACTATTTAAACAGCCACCGCAATTAGATGATTGTCCAATTTGCATGATACCTTTACCAACACTTGAGACAGGTAGTACCTATTTTACATGTTGCGGAAAGGTTATCTGTTGTGGATGTGTCCATGCAAATGCCCAATTGACTGTTGATATGAAATGTGCATTTTGCAGAACTCCGGACCCGATGGACAATGGTAATATTATTTTGGATATGATCAATAAACGAGTGGCTGTGAATGAACCTCGAGCAATTTACCATCTTGGAACTAACTATGATAATGGTAGACTCGGTTTGCCAAAGGATAGTGCCAAGGCATTAGAACTTTGGCATCGAGCAGGAGAGCTTGGTGACGCCAAAGCATATCACAATATTGGTGTTACATATGATCGTGGTGATGGTGTACAGAGAGATAGTAAGAAGGCTACACATTACTGGGAATTAGCAGCTATGCTTGGTCATGTAGGATCAAGATGCAATCTAGGTGCCGACGAGAAGAATACCGGTAATGTTAACAGGGCAATGAAACACTTTATGATTGCAGTTAGAAGTGGAGATGATATGACGCTGAGAAATATCAAAAAACTATTTATGAGTGGAGAGGTGACAAAAGATGATTATGCAAGAGCATTACGAGCTCATCAAGCATATGTAGACGAGATAAAAAGTGTTCATAGGGACAAAGCAGCTGCATTTAGTAACGAGTATAAGTACTTCAACGAAGGCCCAGTCAGTATTGATGAATATACCAAAACAAAGGTTCGAAGTTAGTGATATAGTCAATAAATGAGTAGGTATACAACATGAGATGAACCTTTGCAATTGGCTCCTACTGTTTATTAAAACAAGGTGCAGATAAAAGCACCGGGGAACATACTTCACTACTTTACTAATCACTTTTGTACAAACATATAAGGTATGGTAGGTCAATGTTTCTTGTCTATCCCACTTTCACAATGTCCTCTATGATATATCTGATAATCGTCTCTACGATAACCACATTTGTGCAAACATTTCATCATCCTCTCCGGCACCCGGAGACCTGCCAAATGCCTCTCTCTTCGTCGGGCTAGGTAATGAGCGGATATCTACTAATTCTTGATCTCTCTTTGTTGGGCTCTTGAGAGGACTGCCAGGTAATGACCCTGCTTTCATATCGACAAAGTCCTCAAGGTTGCCGTTGCCCAACAGCTGATCAACTGGGTCTGTATACAAGGGCTCAGCAGCTTGTTGAGCATATGAGGCAACTGTTGGCATTATTGCCTGATTGGCTTGTGGATCAGGATTGCAAGCTTCTGCAGCAAAAGACACGGTCGGCTTACTTGGCTTAACGGTATACGGTGTAGGAGGCATCATAGCAGAAGGAGAAGAGAGTGTATCCAGATCACCAACACCTGTTGGACTGCGCTTCCTTGCACTTCGCTTCCTTTTAGGAGCTAGACCGGGTAGTGGTGTAGACAGGGATAGCTTCTTGTTGCTGGTATAAAGACGTTGCATAGCCCCATGTGCCGCACATACCCCATCAAACACAGCATGTTTCTTGCAATGTCTACTACTACAGAGAGGAACATCACCCTTGATACCCCGTCCAATCATGGCACTATTAAGACTCAAGGAACGTTGATAGGCGGGTAGCTTGGCAGGAGATGGTTCATAATCCGTCATACCTTGTCTACTCATTGCCACATCTAGACTGGCAGAACGATGATAAGCAGGACGTTTTGCTGGAGAAGGAAGAGTTTCATAATCATCTTCATCTGAATGATCCTGTTCCATGAGACGTTGGGTACTCTTCCTCTTTCTACCGCTCTTACTGACAGACTCCTTCGGCATCGATTCAACCTTCTTCTCTTCTGTAGGGGCCTTGTTTTTCTTCCTCTTTTTCTTTGGTGGGGCCTTGAAAGGTTTCTTCGTTCCAGCAGCAGCAAGGGGGCAAAATAGGATACTCTTGCCATCTTCACTATCCACTAAACCACGTCTACTTGCACTTTCCGCCCAATAAGCCTTGGTGCCACGCCAAATACCACCATCTTTTCTCTTCTGATCTTCACCTAGTAACTTCGCAACATGCTTGGGTAAATGTTTACATTTCTTGATATGCTTACCCATGAAACGGATAAAGGCACGGTAGATCGTTTCAACATTCTGAGGTGCAACGATGGCCAATTGCTCACGCTTGTTGCGAGGTAAATGCTTACAACATCCACATTGGAAGTAGATTTTACCACTCATTGTACGACGTACCTCCCAAACATCACGACGGATGGCATTGTGTAGGGGGTTGACTTCGGTCTTGTCTTCGGGAGAATGAAGAGATAAGGTGAATGACTCGTCCAATGGATCTTCTTCTCTTTTAGTGTAAACCTTCCGTTTCTTGGGTGTTTGCTTCTCCTCCTTCTTCGTCGGAGGCTCGGGTGTAAGCTCTTTGAAGGATGCGAGGGTACTGGAGACGACTTTGGATGTATCCTTGGATGATACCTTCTTGGATGGTGTTTTGGATGGTACCTTGGATGGAGACGGCAGTGCACTCTTAGCCGACACAGCGACTATACCTCTAGCCCCAGGAGTCTTGGCCGTTCGAACACTACCCTTACGACGACGACTACCACCGCTAGATGAGATCAATGTAATTTCAGCATCGGGATACTTGGCATCCTCAATAGCACCATCATCATCATATTGAATTTGAATATCATACGCTTGTTGATCTTCATATCCATCCGCTGGATCATCCGATTCCTCAACTGCTATAATCTTGGCAGTGTACTTCTGATTCTTGTCAAACATGACGTGAACAACGTCACCAACCTTGGGTGCTACTTCCAGTTCATTGCCACCACCAGTAGCGGCGGCGGAGGCAGGCGATGATTCTTGGGTAAGTATATCCTCATTCATCAATGCATCTTGACTCATTGTATGGATGCCCTGATCATCATCTTGGAATATATTGAACACATCGTTATGATCCTCTTGAAAGACACTCCCGGTTGCAGCAGCAGCAGGCATCTTCCTATCCATGCCACCATGTTCCACAGCGGCCATCTCCTTGGCAACCTCATCAACCAACATTTGTTCCTGTTCTTCCTTTATTACTCGTTTCATCTCTTCCATTTCAAGTACACCCTGTTTAGCAGCCAACTGTTTCTCCCTATCTACCTTCTTACGTAGATCTAATAATCCCAACCCATTTGGATTATTAGATTGTCTACTACCACCGGATGATAGACAATAGGAACAATTCCAATCATTACCAGGAGGGTTATTAATGTCATCCAATTTTGGACGAGTACAATGCGTGTGGAAAACTAGGTTGCATGTCGTACAGGATAGTAATTCACCTGGTTGAGCGCATACCTCACATAGATCATTGTGCTGAATTGCTATAGTTGTTGTTGAGGGTTCATACTTGACATCGGGAGCGGCATCCATCTCATTAGTCTTGTTGTTACTTGCAACCTTCTTCGATGGTTTGGACGGTACGGCCTTTTTCTTCTTCTTCATACCCTCCGAGGCGGCTGACGGTTCATCATCAGCAACAACCTTGATTGACTTTCTTCCATTATTCTTTCGTCCATCGACCTTCTTCTTCTTCTTACCCTCTGCCGCCACCAACTTCATGGCCGCTGCAGCCTCTTCTTCCTTCTTCTTAGTATGTTGATTACCATGGAATCTACCAGTTGGGATACCCTTGTCAGACCTTGATCCCTTTTTGGCCTCTTTCTTATTATCACCCTTGCCCTGATCGGCAGCAGCTTTGACGAATCTACCCTTCTCATCCTTTGCCCGACCCTGACTCTTCTTAACTTCCTTCTTACTTCCCTTAACCTCCTTCTTACTTCCCTTGCCACTCTTCTTACCAACATCATCATCATCAAAGTCCAATCCAACACTCTTTAACTTGTCAAACTTTTCTTGACTAAATCCAGTATTCTCAACACCTGCTTTCCATTTTCGATATGCCAAATATTGTTTGTTAATCCATTTATTCAACTCCTCAACTTCCTCTTGCACTTTTTGATCTTGACTATAAATGCTGGCATATTTTCCACTTCTTTTCGAATTACCTCCCTTTCCCATTCCCTTTCCCATACCCTTGCCTACATGGGAACCTAGGGAATTTAAATCAATACCAACCTTGGTACCACTATTGGAAACTGAGGAATTAATTACAATACTAGAATATTTCAATTTGTAAGATTGAAGTAGAGTGTAGAAGTTTAACCATTTTGATTGGATGGGACGATTGGTATCGTATTTTAATTGTGCTGGTGTCCGTTTGGAGTTGCTGCTGTTTACTGCAGTAATCCCTTTAGATGATTTGGAACTGGTTACCTTGGATAATGATTTGGAATCACTTGATGGTGGTGGAACTTTCCTTCTGGTACTGCGTTTTTTGGTCACGGTAACTTCTTTTGAGCTTGCTTCCTTCTTATTGGTCTGTTTCTTCTTGGCTAATAACGAGGCAGTACCATCCTCTTTAGTGTCTAAACCAGAACCAGCGGCAGCACGTTTGGCCTTTATTGCATCCCGTCCAGCCTGACCACGCTTTGGTTTCTCATCTTGTAGTTGAACTGCACCACTGCTAATTGAAGAAGTAGCTGTTGTTGTTGAATTGTTGATAAGATTGTTATTATTGTGAATTACCGGTGGTAAGGAACGCTTACTACTCCGACTTGCTGCCTCGGCCTTATTGCCTAGCCCTAGCCCTTTAGCTGTATTATTATCAACTATACCCTGCCCCATATCCGCCGTAGAACCCTCATCAGAACCTTGAACCACGGCCTTCTTACTGGAAATAGAATGACAAGTGGCTGATATTAACTTAGCTTCTTCATTAGTAAATTTTGCTGGAATTGTTATCTTACGTGATGATGATCTCCTACTTTCTCCTGCCACAACGGCACTTTTACCACCACCACTAATAATATTTGATGCACCCTTATCCATGTTATTAGCCGTAGGCTGTTGAGGGCCCATAGAAGTAGTAGAAGTAGCAGCCGTGGTGGTGGTAGAGTTCAAGGTAGTATCAAAATTATTATTAATAGTGGGTGAACCATCTTGAATAAATCGTGATGGTATTTTAATTTTACGTGGTGATGATGCTCTTTGTTTCTTCGTTGTATTATTTAATGTTGTACTTTCTGTAGTAGTTTTATTTGACTGTGCGTTAGTATTGGTAGTAGTTGGAGGGGGTATTGAGGTAGTTGGCTGAACCGAAGAATCATTGGTTGAACTACTATTTTTTACATCAATCGTATTAATTGGACTCTTGGCATATCGTTTTGGTGGTACAATCTTCTTTCGTAAGCTACGCCTACCATTTAAATTATCATTTATATCTACAGTGGTAGTGGTGGTAGAGTTACCAGTATGGATGATAGGTGGCAATTTGAACACTTTCGTTGTATCATTGCTTTTTGTGTCATTGCTTTTTTGTGAAGTTGTGATTATCTTATGTTCAGACTTTGAGGAGCTCATTTGACTGTCTGAGTTTGACATGGTTTATTGTATTATTATTTTTTGGTACAATGGACGGTATATTGATATTGGTTTGGGTATTATATGATGAGAACACGGCATAGCAAGACAATGGATCACGTCATGATTTGTAACCTCAAAAACTGAATTCTGCGAGAAGTGATGGATACCGGCCCATTCAAATTCTTTCTTTCACTGTGCGGAGATCAGGGTTCTACACCCGTGAAATACCCGTGACCCATCACCCGTGATTTTGGCTATTTCACGGGTGTGGGTAGATACCCGTGACCCACACCCGTGAGGCGGAGATCTGTTCTGAAGCGGTATCCCCAAAAATGTTAACGAGATTGGTACAATTTCGGCCATCGATGGACTGCTAGCGGCCAATATTGTCGAGCAGAATATTGGACAATATCTATCTGAACCAGAATTTCATGCTGAATCCAATAATAGTGGTCTCGTTCCACCAAATTGAACACAGGAGCCAATACTTAGCCTAGAAGTCTCATAATTGCAAAAATGTGGTGGTCTATGCAGCACTCAACTTTTGCAATATATTCATCAAATATTGACCATATCAAAGGTTATAACACCCTATCTTACCTAAAATTGCTCGTAGAATTCGAATATAACAACCGCTTGGAGCCAAATCCAACGTGGGACGCAGTATTGCAAATATATGATTTTGATTCTAGGCTACTAAGCTCAAAAAATGAAATGTCAACTTTATCATATGCCAACTTCAGAAGTCTTAGTTCAAGTGATATATAGCAATATTTGTCATGAGAGCATTGTCATATATATCATATTTAATGAGTTATGGTCGATAACAAATACCACCACTTCAACTCAGAAAGGTATTTTAGAAAGAAATAGGTATGCTACTACCTTGCAAATTTTCTAAAGCAGATTGTACATTTTTTGAGGGTACCGCTTCAGAACAGATCGTACTAGAGTGTTTTGCTCAGACTGCCAAGTAGATATGAGATGATGGTGAATGGTGAATGATGATTCATTGATACGTTTAAGTCTATTGGACTTGCTTAAATCGTATAAGGTATACGATATATTATATTGATTATCGGTAGTTCATCTTAGGATACCTTCAAGTGGTGGTGGTGCCTCTATGCATTTGAATGTTGGAATGTTTGACTGTTGAGAGTGCAGAGGGCATAGCAGTGCTGAGTTCATGATTATTCATTGTGTTTGAGTTTATTGTATTGATTGTCTGTTATACCGACTGGATATATAGATTAATTGCCTCTTCTATGGACAAGTCCGCCGCCGCTTCGCAAACTACTCACCTGAGTGGTACCACGGCTGCCTCTGCCGCTGCAGCCAGTTCTTCTTCCTCTTCCAACTTTCCCATGCTGAATAATAACCCTCAAGATAATGTATCTCTTGAGCATTATGAAGATTTTGCTCGAGTTGTTGAGAATGGCTTAGGGATTACATTTGAGCCAAAGAAGGCAAGTTCCTCTAAGTCAAAGGAAGTTGCTACCACCAAAAGAAGGAGACGACGACGTCTACCCGCTGAGCAACTTTGCTCTTCAGATATCTCAGAGTTGCAAAGCTTACGAGATGGTAAGAGTAATACTAATAATGATACCATGAATGGTACCGCCGATGATTCACCATTGGATATAAGATCGGCATTCTGTAATGATGGATACGTAGGGCCAATAGATGTACTATCAAAAGAAGAAGCAGCACATGCATTGCAAGAAGTACTGAATGAACTTCATACAAACAAAGAATCATCAAATAATCGTTTCAAACTACACTTGGTATTAACATGCATTGATAAAATAGTACACAATCCAACATTAGTTCATGCAGTACAACAAGCATTAAACAGCAATGATATACTATTATGGAGTTCCGATATTAACATTAAAGAATCCAATTCTGATTACTACTTTGAACCTCATCAGGACAGTAAATATGCAGGCTTGTCGCCAAGTAGTTGTTGTTTAACAGCATGGATTGCATTATCAAATCCAGTAGGAATACACGAAGGTTGTTTACAATTCCATCCTAAATCTCATAACTTGGGATATATACCACATCATACCAAAAAGAACACAAACAATATGCTATCACTTGGTCAATACATTGAATCAAATGTCATGGATACATTAGAAGAACCGATATCAATACGACTTCGTGGTGGACAGGCAACATTACATTCATTTGATACGGTACATTCCTCTGGTCCTAATCAATCGAATGGACCACGAGTAGGATTGGCATTACGATATATTAGAGGAAATGTTATTCAGACTAAACCAATTCGAGAAATGGTTACTTGGATATCTGGTACAACCAATCAAGCAAGTAACTTTGATATAGAACCACGGCTACCTATATACCCAACAAGTGATGATATCAATAGAGGAAGGGAGGCACAGAAGGAAGCAATACGGAGAGAAGAATTAAATTACTTTTCGTCAAATGCAGAGAAGAAATCATGTTCATAAACCATATACTAACTTTACATATTAACCACCTACAGGGTTATCTCAATAGTACTTGTACTTATCATCAAATGCAGCAGCCTCGTCCCTTTGAACACTTTTAATCTCATCTAAATACGATTGATGAGCCTGTAAAGCTCTTGCATAATCATCTTTTGTCGCATGCCCTTCCATATATAACTCTTTGATCATCGTCAACGAACTACTATACCCACCACCAGCTGCAATCAAAAAGTGTTTCAATGATCTATCCATATTGCCGGCATTGTACTCATGTGCACCCAGATTGTACCTCGTCTGTTTATCTCCCTTCATCGCTGCAAGCTCAGAGTAATACTTGGCCTTCTTCATGTCCCTTTGCACACCTTGCCCGTGGTAATAGTAATGTGCAATACAAACATAAGAATCAATATTTCCAAGTTCTGCTGCTTTCTGATATAATTCAAATGCCTTAACATGGTCTAATGGGAAACCGCCAGTCCCAAGATCATAGTGGCTAGCTAGATTGAATATTGCATGAGGATCGTTCACTTGTACTCTTGTATTCATCCTTTCATTTGTCACCTCTCTAGATCCCATTGGGGGAAGTGCTCTACAAAAAGGACACAAGTCAATATTCAGGTTTGAATTTGCAAAGAGGCATCCACTGCATACAATCATTCCACAACATGACATGTATCTATACCCTCTTCCAAGTGATGGTAATTGTAAGAAGCATATCGGACAGTCTTCTTTTGGCGGTGGCTGTTTGAATAGATCAGATGTCTGTGGCATCCCCTCAATATTCGTATTTTGATATAGGCTCATTGACTCTAACAAACAACTAAGATTCTCCGCCGAAAGTTGTTTACATTGTTTCTTGTGCTGTGGTCGATGAGCAATTTGACATTCTCTATTGCAATATTTTACTGACTTACATGCTGTGCATGTTTTGAGCTGTATGTCGTCACTACCCTCACCACCTTTACCACAATTAGAACATGTAGATAAATTAATGGTTACAGTACTCATTGTATATTTATGTGTATTGTTGGCATTGGCTTAACTTGTCTGTGTGGTGTTTTTTGTTGGTGGTAATGTGTTGTGAAAGTGTGTATGTGTTTTGTATGAATTGGTACAAGCTACCACCGCCGACAGCAGAAGGATGATAGAATATTAATATAGTAGTATATACTACGCAATCAATACAGCATTCAACAATTGATATGCTATGTCTTTGCTGCCGCCACAGTACTTATTATTAACAACTTTTCTTTTCCGTTTGATCGCTTTTTAATCACATCCAATGACCAGCTAAAACAATAAAACTCTGTGTGGTGTCCATATGGTATATCAGTGTGGCCGCCTCAAACCCTCGACAGATATAAGAATGGTAGATAGATCATACATTCTAGTATTCTTTTCAGATATGTCAGTTTCTACCGATAAAATCGCGCCTCCGACGGCAGAGAACAAAAAGTGCACAACAGATGCACCAACTAAAAAAGAAAAAGTTAATGATTGCAAATTAGTATCAATTACATTACCCAATGAAGGTCCGCTCGGCCTGGGCTTATTAGAAAAAGATGGAGGTACTTCAGTTGTGATTGATGAGGTTATACCACAATCTCAAGCTGAAAAGTACGGCGTACTTGCGGGCGATATACCCGTATATAACACATCTATTACATCCATTGTTGGTGGTGGTATAGGTTATATTTCATATGAGACATTTCTCCAACGTGCAAAGAATGTTCGACCCTTTGTATTTAGTGTATTACGTAATGCTATTGACAAAAGTGGTAGTATTAGTATGAACCAATCTTCTATTAGTGAGGGTTCTCGTGAATTAAAAGATGGTGCATGTGAACCCTCAACTAAAAAAGATATAGATATGGTACACGAGGGGAGTATTAATACTGATACCGTTGGACAAAATAATACAGCAATTATTTGTGGTTCAATTGCAGTAAAAGATATGACGGGACAATTAGCCGCCGCCGCCGCCACAACTCAGAGATTTACAAATTTCACTTCTAAAGTTAGTGATACACCATTAGCAGCTCGTACCTCATCCACAATTATCAATAACAATGCAATAACACCCGGATCAAGTATGAAAATACGGGGTAATATTACACCCCCGAAACGATTTGTGGCACGTCCATCAACGTTTGGATTGAAGAAGGTTGATGACGATAAAGAATTGGAAAAGAACGAGTACCCTGATAATTTATCAAATAAACAAGGTACTGCTATTTTATACGGTGAACAAAAGACACCAAACCAAGGTCCATTGACCTCAGATAAACCTCTTATTCACACATATAATAATCAAAAGACCACTACCCACATAAATGATGAAAATAGAAAGAGTACAGCAAATTCATTTCCAAAAAAGTTATTTGATTTGTTGCAGAAGGAGGATGCATCGATTGTTTCGTGGTTACCCAAGGGTGATGCATTTACTGTTCGGGATAATGATCGTTTTGTTAGTGATATATTGCCACGATACTTTAGGGGTACGAAGGTGAGTCAAATTGAGTGTTTGTGAATACGAGTTTGTTCTACTTCTAACCATTCCTCCCTCCCTTAACCTTTAACAGCTCACATCCTTCCAACGACAATTGAATCTCTACGGATTCCGTCGTATCACCAAGGGTCCCGACTCCGGGGCATATTGCCATGATTGGTTCCATCGTGACAAGCCAGATATATGTCAAAAAATGAAACGTAGTAAACAGAAGAGTATGCAAAAACCCAAGTCAATACTTACTAATAATGATCACGTGGGGCAGGATTATATAGCAAAGAATAGTGATTCAGCGTATACACCACCTGGCGGTGGAACAGGTACTGGTCCCATCATGTCAGGGAGTACAACGAGAACAACAACGATTTATACAAGTTTTCGAAGTGGTCTAGATGGATCTCAACCTAGGACAGGTGAACAACAAAGATTATTGCAACAGGATGCCCAAGATCGTGAACGTCAAGCCAGGGCACTACCCGAGGCAGGAATGGCTGCCGAAAGGGCAAGATTACACCCTCCGCCTATACCTGGTAATCCAACGTTTGTTGGACAAGAAAGTGCCCTTCATGTAACATCTACGAATCCTGGTAAGAGATTAGATCAAGTTGTATTAGAATCTTCATTAGCAGAACTGTCTCTGCCTTCTGATAAGATAGGTGACAGCTTGGATACTGAAACTGCTGAAGATGAGGATTTGTCTTCCCGTATATCCAAGTACTTGTCTACTGAGTATCAAGGTGAGAAGAACGCAGAAGAACAGCTCCTTAAAGTAGACAGTGGTGACGAGCCATACATTAGTTCCCGACATCCTTCCAATGAACAGTCACGCGTTGTGGCAAGGAATGATTATCCGGGCTGTAACTTGAGAGGAGCTCATCCACTTCCAGGCTCAACCAAGTACAAATCAATCATATTCTATGAAGGGAGTAGATACTCGTTGGGAAAGTATGATTTCGTATCAGATGCTGCACTTGCTTACGACAAGGCAGCTTTATCAATTGGGCCGTACTGGGATATCAACTTCTCTAGTTGGAACGAGTACATTGCTACTAGGACTCTAGAAGTGATGAGGAAGGGAAGTGATCAGGTAGATTTGACATCAGTGTTGGAAGAGATATCGTCAAGGGCTAGTGAAGTAGTATCAAGAGTTGTGGATGAGGCTGAACTGAATGATTTCGAATGGGTAAGCTTTGTTATCTGTATGTGCATATCATATGCTCATTTTCTTACTCGACTAACTTATTCTGTTACTGTGCTTATATATCGAAGAATGAACAAAGTCTAGAATCCACTGCTAGAGATAACCATGATGAGAGGGTGAAAGCATATGAAAGTGCTCGGACTTTATACTTATCCCATTCTAGATTCAGAAGTAGAGATATGAAAGAAGATGAGTATCATGTTCAAGAGAAGGTATATGCATGGGATCGAGGAGTTCTATATGAAGCCAAGGTATTAAAGTGCAAAGAAACCGACGATGGCATGCCAGACCTTCAGTACTTTATTCATTATTTGTGAGTACGAGATTTGATATGTAACTTTCTCGTCTTGCTCTAGGCACACATCCTTCTCTCACCCTCTACTCTTGTTCACACCTTTTTATCAACAGGGGGTATAAAAGTTGTTGTCATGACAAATGGTTGAGCCCGAAAGACATGATGAAACTGACCATATCAAACAAACGATTCTATTGTCAGTCTAGGGGTATACTATTTGTGGAGAATGAGGTAGAAAGGTGAGTACCACAAACATCAAGTAACATATTCGTCTTCTATCTGCTTAACACTCAATGCTCTACCCTATACAGCAATGAAAATGTCTCAATTGCTACTCTACAAGACCATGTTGAGGAAGATGACGGAAGTAGTGTTATCAGTTCGTTGTATTGTCGGACTGATTCAGATGATTCCGAGGAAGATGACACGAGTAGTGGCAGTCCAGATGATTGCGAAAGAGGTATAGCTCGAAGGAGGAAACTCCCAACAGGAGTGAGGGAAACAGAATCTGGCACGTGGCAAGTTCAAACATACTACCAAGGAAGTAGCCGTAAAATTGGCACCTTTCAAACTTTAGAACAAGCAACAACGGCAAATGAGATTGCACGGAGCATGCTCAAGAAAGATAAGGGACTACAGCTCTCTGCTGAGGAGTGTCAACAGAATATCAAGCTAGCAAAGGAGGCTGCTTTAACCACGGTTATGACTGGTGTCAAGCGTGGTAGGGGACTCCAAAAGAAGGCGAAACAAATGAGAAGAAGGATGACTGTGATTCGTGATTCTTCTAGAGATGAACCTAGTGAGAATCGTGATGGAGGATTGAGTAGACATGGTAGGAAACGGAAATTGTCGAAGAAGAAAGTCGATTCTTTGGATATTGATGAAGATATGGGGTCAATTGATTATTGTCAACCTACCTCTACCAAAAGCAAAAGGAAAAGGAAAAGGGCAGGCCGTCCTCGTTCTACCAAATCCGCATCGGTCAGTGCAGTCAAAGGTTATAAACTGTGCTCAGTTACTGGTTGCACCAAATTAGTTCAACAAGGTGGCGTTTGTTGTCGGCACGGTGCAAAAACTACCCGTAGACTATGCTCCTATAAAGGCGCTGGGGGACAGTGTACCAATGTTTCCAAGCGTGGTGGCCTTTGCCGCAGGCACGGTGCATTCGATTTACCAGATTGTAGTGATCCATTTTGCAAGCGGGTTGCTCAGAAGGGGGATGTCTTTTGTGTTTTGCATACTAAACAAGATAGAAATCGTAAGAGGGGAAAACAAGAGAATGAAGAAGAACAGGATAATGAGAACGAGGGAGAGCCTATTCCCAACGTATTGCACCTTGGCTCTGAGGTTTGCCCCATTGCTCTGGAGGAGAAGGAAAAGGAAGACTTTAAATATGAAAAAGATAATACGAGTATGGAATGCAATAACGGTAATAGACTTGGTGAGGAGGACGAGGAGGAGAATGGGAGGACAGTAGTGCATGATGGAACTGAAAGTCAAAAGAAGAAGCCCAAACTCAAGCCATTCGATCCCTCAAATACTGACAACAGCGATGTCGACGAGAATGAGTCTACTCCGAGAAAGAAGAGTCCATCAAAAGTCATGGGAGGGATTGCCAAGTTTACTTCGAATTATTGGGTAGAACGGTTACATGTCGAAGTAGAGAAAGGTAAATGTCGTGCTGGTGTAGCTGAAGAACCATCGTCAATTAGTTCTGCTGCCGCGCCCACTAGTGATGGGGATACTATCGGTGCAAGTGAGGCTCCGGTTACCAAGCACATTCCGCTAAACAAAACCATAGCTACCGAAACAGACAACATGAAGAAACCGAAGGCGAATGTAACTGATGAGCAACGGGTAACTGCAGCTATTGAATCTGTCAACAGTATGTATGGGGTTGGAGCTGAAAGACAGAAGAAATTAGAATTAGCATGTTCACAAGTAGGGTATACCAGAAGCCCAATGGCAAATGGGCAGCAAGCGGAATAAAATATGGTAGCAAATCGCGTTACATTGGTCTCTTTGATTCAGAGGTGGAAGCTGCGTTTGCATATGAGATTGCAAGGCAATTGCTGAAGACGGCTGAAGAGGATGATATTGTTTGTTGGGAATCAAGGGTTGAGTTGGCTAAAAAAGCGGCATTGAAAGGTGTTAGTAGTATGTGATTTGAGTTATTACTAGAAAGATTACTATTTCAAGTAAAAGCAATAGATGAAAGATCGAAGCGGAACTAGATACATGTCTACTAGGTTTGCTTGTTACTATTACTAGCGCATTAAGTCTCTCATCCTAAACTTCTTACTAATCCCAAACCTATGCCCAAGCCCAATCCTACAGCAAAGCCTGTGCCGATTCCTACGATCAATGTCGGGGTTATTGTGGCGTGTTGACTTGTTGTGCCGTGTGGTTCAGAGGGAGGCACAGTCCGTGTTTGTTCTTCATTTCTTGTTGGGACAAGCAAAGGTGCTGACTCGATATCTCTATCATATTGGTGATCCATTTGATCTACTGAGTTGCGGGAGAAACTTCTTGAATGAAATGCACCGTAGTCATGTGTTGCCGATTCATCAATACTCGGTAGAGCTTCTATACTTGCACTACTACCAACAATTGAAGGCTGATACACAATCATCTCTTCATCATCCGAGTCGATATGCATTCTATGTTCTCCGTGATAGACCCTAGGCGTCTCGACGCTTTGATCGGATTGGTCACTAGGCATCGCCTCAACACTGGCATTTTCGGAATGGCCACTAGAGATAGAGCCGCCATCATCGGAGTTGTCCATCATCAGGAGATCACGCTCGTCGACACTACTAATCTCAGCTATTGGGTTCGTGCTACTGAATTGATGATCTCCTCTTTCAGCTACAGATGATTCTGAAAGTCTCTCGTCTCGTACAGATTGAGGAGGAGCAGGTCCAAGACTTACATTTTCAATGTCTGCCAAGGTACCGATGCCTGCTTCTGTGAGACGAGGCATTCCAATATCATCATGGGAGCCTGAAACATGGCTAGAATCACTACTACTGGGTATACTTGGCATGGCCGCTACACTTGCACCCCCAGATGAACTACTTTGAACTGAGATGTTTGGCCCTTCAACTCGGATAACGTCCGATTCGACAACACTCCCCCGATGATCACTAACTTCTGTCACTGTAACTGACTCTATTGCCGTAGGTTGAGTAGCAATACTAAAGGCATGATCAATAACTCTGCCTGAAAGTGATGCCTCAGAAGGTTCATCTCTTACTGAGTTTGGGGCAGCATTACCTATACTGGCATGATCAACCTCATTAAGATGAGCTATTTCCGCCTCTGTGAGGTGTGGCGTATGATGAGAGGTATCATGTGATGACGCCATTGATAAGCGGGATGATGATAATGCAGCTGATTGATTGTCTCCTTGATGATTGAATTGAGCCATATCATCAACCTCTGATATCGGTGGATTGTCAGTGCTTGCATTGATAGAAACAGCAGACCTATTAGATTGAGCAGCAGCTTGGGATGGTTCATTCTGATGTGCGTGATCTTCTTCTAGCCTTAGTTGAATGGAAGTGCCACCAACTACTGATTCAGAATTGTTTGGTTCATGTGCTAGACTTGTATCAAATCTAGTTGCAGCCGCAGAATCAACGGTACTTTCATTCTGTTCGGAAACTGCCACATTATCTGCAAGAAATAGCTCCATTGTGTAAGGAAGCGATGGTTCGGCGTTATTCTCCTCTGTGACGATATCAACAGGCAGCGTACTGCTACGATCTTCTTCATCATCTACACGATCTAGAAATCGCTCCATGGGATAGGAAAGGTTTGCTTCTGCCTCAGTATTCGGCACCTCGGCTTGATCATGATCGATACCCTCGCCACTTCTTGTTGTTGATCGAGGGCGACTATCTTCTCTGCTGTTCATATCACTCTGGGGTGAAGTCGGCGGCACACTGTTTGATTCGTCCATATTCACTTCAATGTCATCATCACGACTTGTATCCTCTCGTTCTCTCTGCAAAGCTAAATGCCGTCGACGGGCACGCTCAGTCTCCAACCTAGCCTGTCGTTCTCGTTCAACCAACCTCTCCCTCTCGGTTGCCGGCGGCGGAGGTATAGGAGGTCTCGGTATACTAGAACTACTATCCGCTGATGATATTGGTAAATCTAATACAACTCCATTATCACCACCAACAAATTCAGGTGCCATTTCTTGTTGGTCTAATCTAGCATCAAATGATACATCGCCAAGTAGTAAATCGGCATTATTCTCATCATCAGCATCTTCGTCCCCGTCAATCTGTCTATCCCTTTGCAAAGCCAATTGACGTTGACGTGCCCTTTCTGTTTCTAATCTGGCCTGTCGTTCCCGTTCTACCAAACGTTCCTTTTCAGTTGCTGGTGGTGGAGGAGGCGGTGGTTCAATAAGAATGTTATCATTCCTCTCCTCATCTGATACTCTACTCCCATGTGAACTTTTACAGGATGAATTGGTAGCAACGACCATACTGTTGGGTGTATCCTCCACTGCAATGTTTGATATATTACTTTCCTGTTGTTGAATATTAGGACTTATTGGTTCAGCAGGTGCCGATGATTCAATTGACATATGAACAGCCAATTCAGACGTTTCCAACTCTGATGTATCTGGCGGAAGAAGGATACCAGTATTAGATGTTGTATTATGTCCAAAGCTATTGTATAAACTAGATCTTCTATCAGATGTACCTTCTTTATCATTTACAGCTCGTAAATGACGCGAGGGTGTACTCCTCGATCTGTACCGTGTAACCTCCTCCTCCTCGTCATTATCTCCAGTAGCATCAGATTTTAACCGAAGATGTGCTCTTCGTAATCGTTCCTCGAATTGTTCTTTTCTGCTTTCTCTATTATCTTTTTTATTTGGTAATGTTTCATTTGATAACAGCACATTATTGTTAGTTGTTATTGTTGTTGTGGCTGTAGTTATATTTCTTTCATGAGAATGTGAATAGGAGATTAAATCAGGTACACTCGGTGCTCGGTGTTTGGTTGCAAGAGTGGCATTATTGTCAATTGGTATGTGTACAAACTGTGGAACAATGGGTGATTGCAACTCGGACTCATTTACAACAACATTAGATGATGGTGGTAGCTTTCTGTCTATGTCTTCTAATCCCATCGGTTTGCTGTTATTATCAAGTGAATTGAGATACTGCATTAAATTTTGCGTTGTTGGTGCTTCAATCTTTGGCTGAGCAGCCGTTTGTAATGCTATATCTAGCACAGCATGTTCTTTCAATTCTTCACCGATATCGTCAGACTTATCACGTCCATCTTGATCGATATCAGCTGTGTTCACATCATCCTTCCCATCACTTGAGACATTCATTTTATGTGTTTGGTATCCTATCTATCTCACGCTGATATACCGTCACTTGAATCTATATTTCTGCATGCATAGATGGCGTATATATAATTGCAATTAGGCACCGTTATGATATTAGATACACCAAACAAATGGTGCAAACAGCAAACAAGTTTTACTCTATTGGCTGTTACTTAGTATTTTCGTGGCTAAGAAATTGCCGACTCAAACAAATATTGAAATTTGCAAATACCTACCGATAATGTATGTTAGCCGCACTCTGTAGCAATCTCACTACGCCAAGCATTACTGACACAAGCATAAATATTTGGAGTGAGAGGTGCATGCTGTAGATTTGCTTGTCGGGTCAATTCTCGTATCACTTTCTACGCTGCTCTTATTTATTTGAGATTAATTTGTGCACGTACTGTGCACATCACGTGCACCATAAAAAAAAATTATCGAATTGAGATAGTAAAGGTACTTCAATTCAATTATTGATAACCAATCACTATATACCATCATATAATATCATTAATATAATGAAATTATGTGCGGCGTGCCATGAAGATCTACCAAAAGACAAATTTAGTAAGAAGCAATGGAAGTCAGGAGCTCAAAGTCAAAGAAGGTGCACATCATGTGTTCGTGATAATCGAGAGGTAGTACAGCCTCCTGCTAATGCTAATGATAATGACGTTTCTGCAGCAAATAATAATGAATCGGCCGATACCGCTGAAGTTGATAGTTTATTTGAATCTATGGGTATTAATGATAATGATATGATACCAGTCTCTGATGAAGAACTATTCAAGCAACCACCACAAAAGGAGGATTGTCCTATCTGTTTCATACGAATGCCTTCATTATGGACAGCTTTTAAATATAATTCATGTTGTGGCAAGGTTGTATGCAGTGGGTGTATCCATGCAGTTGCATTAAGAGATGATGAAGAGAAATGTCCATTCTGTAGAGCTCCATCTCCCACTGACGAGGAAATGGTCGCAGATTATAAGAAACGAGTTGATCTTGACGATGCTCAAGCAATCTATAGTCTAGGGTGCGTCTATAATCGCGGAAGATATGGCTTTCCACAAAGACCTGACAAAGCATTGAAACTCTGGCATCGGGCAGGCAAGTTTGGACACGCCGGAGCATATTTTAATATTGGTTATGGTTATTACATTGGTAATGGAGTAGAAAGAGATAGTAATAAGGCTAAACATTTCTGGGAGGTAGCAGCTATACTTGGTCATGTAGGAGCGAGGCACAATTTAGGCTCATCCGAGATAGATGCAGGCAATACAGAAAGAGGCATAAGGCATTACATCATTTCTGCCGGGCTTGGGTGCAGTGATTCTTTGAAGGCAATCAAACAGATGTTCATGAATGGGTATGCAACAAAGGATGATTACGGAACAGCTTTACGAGCTCTTCAGTCATACTTAGATGAGGTTAGGAGTAACCAGAGGGATGAAGCTGCCGCATATAGCGATGATTGCAAATATTTCTGAGAGATATCGATTCATACTCTTTGAATTTGGTGGAATCGGCTTTGGAGTTTCCAACCAATGAAGGGGGATTCTATTACCAAACCAAGCATCTATCTGAAGCATCTGATGATTTATGATCCCCATTCATTCAATTTTCACATCCCTGCGAAGTTGATAATTTCGCACTCAATTATGTCTCACAAGATATCAAAATGTTATTGTTTGATATCTTTGCAATCTGTTATGCATGATCGGTCAAGATTAACACAACACAAAGTAGCTGAAGAGTGTTAGTGGCAAACGAATACTCTAAGACAACACACATATAAGATAATAATCACTCAAACAGGCTATTCAAAGACACGATATACTACAACATACAAACATGACAAATACATCAATATCTTTCATTATTACCTGGGCTATTTCTACAACACTATGTCTCTGGTTCCTCTTCCGCCATGCACCTACCCATCTATCTCAAAAAGAAAGTATTCATCCATTGGTATACCCTCACTTGATCGGTGCATACTCAATCTATCTCGTATGTGCCCATAACACACTACTAACTCCATCAACATTCCAAGGTGCTGCCCGGGTGGTCGCCAGCCCTATTCTTTGTCTGACCCACGGTAGTGCCCACGGAGTGCTGAGACGTCATAAGTAGCATAAACTCTGATGAAAGTCAACAGGTCCAATAAAGTGATAATTACATAGAGTCCCACTAACAAATTAAAAAGTGATAGTTCGAGTGGTCCTGCTAACAAATTACTAATGCAAGTTATGATTAGATAAGTACAGTCTGTTTAACAAGGAGAGCATAAGTTCTATCCGAATCAATGCATTTCATATTCTCCAAGTGCATAATCTGATTATGAAGCGAGGTCGAGATGGTAGCACACAACATATGCTCAATAGTTAGAAGCAGTCCTGACTGTCGAAAATCATTAGTAGGAGATCAGCTTAACCTTACATAAATAACATGACTACTTCCGAACTCAAGCTTCTTCACTTTTGAAACGTGGCACTAATGATCTGACCTTATCTGCTAATTCAGTAATTTTGGCATCATCATCTCCTTCACTGCTAAGACCAGTAGTCAAGGATTCCATTAAATCCACCATGCCCTCACTTTCATCCGGTTCAGCTAGGTATGCACTTGTACTTACACGATTGATAGCGTTCTCAACACGATCAGCTCGATGTTTGCCTTCAACTGCATCCAAATCTCTTTGTCTCTTGAGTCGATCCTTTTCAAATGTCTTACCCTTGATCATTTTAAACGTTGCTACCAATTTCATATCATTGGCATCGTTGCTGCTTCCCAGCATGTCATTAACCAATTCAAATGCTTTGTCAGCGTATGCAGTCCTTAATTTCCGTTTCCAAACATTGTATTCATGTTGGTTGTCGGCATGTTTTTTTAGTTTCTCTAGACACTTGTTGATACTGTCATCTCTGTGTTCTTCTGTTAGCTCCCTTGTTCTCACAAAATGGAGGAGAGAGTTAATCATTGAACGTCGGCTAGGATCACGTAATACACAAGATTCAAGAGCAGAAGTAAATAACTCCTCTTCGACGTTATTCAAAGTATCACGGGCTGTTTTCAATGCATCCTTCCTGACTTTCTCTGGATTGTTTTCTTCCTCTATTGTTTCAATGAGATATGCACATTTGTAGTACGTTTCTGAATCATAAAAGATTGTAGCGTCGATGGCTTCTTTATTCTCAGATAAATACCACTCATACTTCACATTATCAGTTTCATTCAGTGCTAAAGTACGTTCTCTTGTACTTCCATGACCAAATCCCTATCGAAGAGATAATATAATTAAAGCGTATGAGCTATATGAGGATAATTATTAGTGAGTAGTTCATATCATTTAAACAAATTAATACTCACCTGAATATCAGATGTATCTGAGGGCTTTGAAACTATAATCCATTTGTCGCCCGATACTTTTCTCTTAGCACCGCCACATTTATTACAACCAACGTCTGAAGTGGCGAATGCCGTTCTAATTGCACCACAAATATTACCATTCTCATCTTTCCTTTGACACTGTATATAAATTTCTTCACCACCTTTGTGTGCAGACTGTGCTTTTCTTTTACTGGTATAGACTGTATCATCAGGACCCAATATAGCATATGCATATGATCCATCACTTTTTTTCCATCTATGTGCAAACCAACCGGACTTTGTCAACCCTAGGTCTTTTGATTTTGCAAGTTCACGATCATCGGCAAGTTCACTAGGCTGTTTTCCTTTCATGTGATGGTTGACATAATGAGCACGTTTTTCATCACTACCGCAATATGTAGAATCTGTATAAATAGGCCCGTCTGCGGTGGTTTCTTTTATATTCGTTTTTGCCATGATACTAAAGAAGTATAGTTGTTTTACCCTGCTTGATTGTGCGTGAGTTACAGGGGATGTGAATAAATTTTCATTTTGGCGATAGATAACGATTTTACATAGCTCTCTCTCATCTAATTCTAAACTCAATCATTCACTCTCGACATGCTTGATATCCAGCTGACAATTCTACTGCTACTGTCTTGCATCTGCGGGTGTGATGCAGTTCCGCATATGCTATTGGTCGGACGTGCAGCATTGGCTACAGGGTGGATCCCTGTCGCCGGGAGTATTGTAGCAATTGTACTTCTTCGTATTTCTCCAGATGTATACGCGATCTACTACAACAATGATGGTATTAGTCAGCTCATTAATGTGATTATGGGGTTGGATTTTATAGAGGAAATGTTATCAAACATTCAAATAAGTTTATATCCCGCTATACTGAATGACATGCAGCAATCACGACATGACAAAAAAGGGTGCCATGCAATAGCTCAATGTCTTTGTGCCATAGCAAGTCCCAATTTACAAAACAACCCGATTCTAATTATCTTTAGGGATGCACAACGATTTCCAAACGATGGACCGTTCTTCAAGCGATTCAGCAAGGTAGCGAACGAACTTCATTCCAATGTACACATTGCATTTCAGCGTGAAGGAATCCTACAAGATGCCCCAAAAGTAAAAGACTTCATAGTTCAAAACAGTAATGACAGATATGCCCTGTCAAAAGTTGCTTCAACTCGTAATGTGACCCATACTCTCACACGAGATGAAGAAGGCGAAGAGATGCAAGAAGATGTTGCCGAGTATGTATGTGAATTGAGTGAGCACTTCCCCAATGCACTTCTCATTTCACTCGACGAATCAACAAAGTTTGGAGACGATCTCCCGAGTGATAAAGCCATTGAACCTTTGAGAGAGTTACTGATTCAATGTTGCAAGGAGGTTACTGCCAGTACCTTGACAGAAGAGGAAGCAGCGAAACGATTCAATACGTCTGTCAACAGTGACGAGTACTCTGACTTGTTTTCACCACAACTACTCCAGTTACAGAATGCGATTGCAACCAGACGATCACCAGGAGGAGCAGCACTTACCTCCAACTTGCTAGATCATACTGATACATCTAGTTTTGTTGGAACGATTGGACCTACTACGAAGATTCTTCCTGCTACACAAACACTGCACGTCCTCGCTGCACTTCTATCAAGTGATGATAACAGTGCTACAACCAATGACTTGTCTGCCATTGTAGTGCACATGGAAAAGGTTAAGAGAACGTACCCTCTGAAACACGGTCTGGTAAAGTTGTTAGCACTTGGTGCCCGAGATGACAGTAAGATGGATACACTGGCTGCCTCCACATTCACTAGACTATTGACGAACAGTGTTGAGGGACGAGTAGCCTTGTCAATTCTCAAGAGCAATCATATCTCGTTGGTTCTTGCCTATCAAATGGGATTTGATCCACAGAGTATAGTCAACAAGGATCACTGGCGTTTAATGGAACTTGCAATACGAAGAAGTGAGCTCGTTGAGAATTTGGAGGATCTTAGCAATAAAACTATCTCCAATGTCCTAACTTCATACAACATAGTGGATGAAGACCAAAAGAAGGCCGTGACTAATCAATTGCAGTCATTCCAAGCGTCATTAAAACTATTGAGTAACATCACAGCCAAGCGTTACAATGTTGGAAAGCAATTCAAGATTTCAGATGAACATATTGAATCTTTATCCGCGTTGCCAGCTATTACCAACCAAGCTGATCTCTCTATGCAAACGGCAAAGTCGGTAGCTCAAATTCCTGTGTTCGATATACTGGCACATTCCCTTGCTAGATTGGCAATTGGTGTCGACGCCAAGAAGGCTCCATCAACAAAACTTTCCACAACAGTACATTCTAACAAGATGGATGTGGATCTTGAGAGTTCCATGAACAACATGAGAGATACATCCGACAACACTTCCCGTTCTTTCAAACGTCTACGACGCGTTTCATCTCTAACGAACGAATCACAGAATATACAGGAGGATCAGAATGCGAATAAGGGATCATTGGACGCTGCAGCCACTACCAATGACTTGTCTCCTATTAATAAGTCATCTTGTGATGATTGCATGGTTGATGGTATTGTACAAGGATTGAAACAGTCTCGTCCGGATATGCATATGGGAGATGTTCTTCTAAATGTTGCCGGTAGTTTGAAAGTTGATCCAGCGTTAGTGATTGCTGTCAATGAACAGTATGGTGGTATTGTCAAGTCGTCTTTGCAGCTCAGTTCTCAAGTCGATATTGATGAGGACATTCAAGCCGAGATTGATAAAGGCCCATCACATGAGCAAGACGATAGGACATTCGCTGTGTCCTGGGCTTGGCCTGTCGACGAAGAGGCAGCAGATTCGAACGAGTTACTTGAGGCACCGGCAGGTGCTCCCGTTGATACATCTATGGATAGTACTGTACCTGCCGTAAATGTAGCCGAGACAGTTGCCGTACGTCTTCAGTCCACTGAAGAGATGGAAGTTGTTGATGAGGATGAGTCTACCCAAGATATGGACTCAACTGTAGAGAATGAGATTGGTGTTGACATGGAAGTGTCTAACAGTGACCCTCTTCCTTTGCAAACTGCTCCAAATGAATCAGCTCAAGCAATTACCATTTCCTTTTCATCTGTAGATAATACCTATCAGTATACTAATGCCGCAATGAGCATCGGTGCTTCAGTAACTGCTTCAGTTGAAGATGCAATGTCTGCAACAGGTAAGATTCGATTCGTATCTATTATACCAACATTGTAATGTACTTTTTCTTACAACTTTCTTCTATCAACAGCTGTGATCACAACTTTACCATTGAAGTGGACGACAAAGAACATGATTGCTAACAACAAAGGTATTCTTGTTGATATTCAGTGGCTTGAACAATCATTAAAAGCTGGAAGGGTTCTTCCTATTGACTCGTTTCTACTTGGTAATGGTGGCAGAGGTGATATCCTTCAGAGAGTATCTGTTGGTATTACATCGGTGGCTCTTAGTTCAAGTTCACCATTATGTCCTCCACGTGATGATCTACAATGCGTTATCTCCTCTGGAGGAGGAACTCTTCTTTCATCAGTAGATGCTCCAGTTGCCGATGGTCATACTAAACGATTAGTTGTTACTAGTGATAAGCCATCCTTACGTGAGAAGAAAAGTATTGAAGTTGTTCAGTCAGATGCCCCCATCACAATCATCTCGTTGACCGACTTTCTTGGCATCTTTAAAACTCAGAGGAGCCCTATCCAGATGTGAATAGTTTGTAATTTTTTATTATCAATCAACAGCATTGTCATCCTCAATCTTCAACTCGAGTTTGTTACTTCTAAGATATACTCAGTTTTAATTCATTTTGCATATACTTGCAGTATGTATCGTCTTGATTATATAGCCGTTTCTTCTGATAACGATGAAGACATCTACATATTTTATTGCTACTATTGTTGAACATTAATCTGATTTCATACTACTATTAATCCATCGCTGCTAGCACGGCTTAGAGAAGAAGAAGGAGAGAAGAAGAAGAGACGATCATCTCTCATCGATTATTTGTTTGACTGTAGAAGACGATGATGAGAGATCGATCGATTATTAACTATTGTTTTGCAATCTATTGCAATAAATAACAACGAACGAAGGAAGTGCACAAGAGAGGGCAATTGTAAAGATAGATTATAGTGGAGGGCTATTGTCAATATTGATTGAGAAAGAATGACGATGACATCATGTCACATCTAGAGTGATCAATGTCAATCACATTTGATGCGTGAAGTCACGTGACTATCACTTTTTCACTTTGTGCGTGACTAACTTGTTAAAGCAAAAAGCAAAAAACAAAAAATTTGTTGTACTCGTACGATATCTTTTGTACTGAAAATCATGACCGTTCGGAAGATACCCCTTAAGGATACTACTAGACTTTTCTGTGTTAGGTATCGTACCTACATAGATAGTGCTTTTTATTATGTTACTTATGATTGACATGGCAATACAGTTCTTTCGCATGTACAACTTGTTATTAACAACAACTAATATTACATATAAAACAATAGAACAATTAACAACAACTGAAACTAATAAAACATATATCAACACATCAGTCAACAACAATAATTAGTTATTTCATATTTGGATTGGTAGAATTGGTCTAGTACTTGGTGTGATGGGTTTCGTTACGGGTGCTATATTAGTTTGGTTTATATATGATTATTCAGAGAATTGGGGCTTTAGTATTGGTATTACCTTCGGAGGTATCCAGCAAATGTTTGCACAATATAGAGGTTATAAAGCAATCAGATCCTTTCAGAATATCAAACTTCAAATTGCATCGGGGAAGTATAAGGGTAAAGAGCTAAAAGTATTACAAGATGAACAAGACAAACAGCTATCAATACATATTGAAAACATGGTAGCTTTATTTGTCATGGCATGCGGCATACCGGCTTTCATTCGGATAAGTGAAGCATATGAGATAAATATACTCATCCTTATTGGAATTGCAAATGTACTAAATGTTGTAATGGCTAAACCACTTTTGAATGGGATAAAGACTAGACGTATTGAACGGGATGCATCAAAGAAGGGAGATAAACAAAACTAAAATTGGATGAAGGGGAAATACTATGTCTTGATGATAATGAATACTTTACATAATGAATTACTGTACATATACTTTTCTCTGATCTAGCAACGTCTATCATGGGGTAAACTCAAACTATTGCAATACCCTTCTGTTCATACCAACTCTTAAGTAATTACCTCAAGGGGTATGGTTTGTTGTTTTGTTTCTAAGTGTGGTTGAGAAGTGACTCTTTCTTCTTCTCTCGGCAATACATTATTTGCCAATGGTCTATTAGCTTGCTGCTTTGCTATTATTGGAGGTTTGTAAACTGGTGATGGCACTGCATCTGATATTGTTGCTGGTGGTATGTTCTCGTCTAATGAACGGCTTCTACTCATGCCTTGTATCCACATCTTTCTTCCCATTTCGATATAAGAATCTTCTTCATTTAGTGAGTCATCATCATCTTCCTCATCATTTATGGCTTCATCTTCCTCTTCCATATAGTCATCATCTTCTTCCTCATCAATACGACGGCTTCTCTTCTTCCGTTCACGCAATACAACCACAGCGGCTACAGCCATGGCTCCCATACCCATTATTGGCATTTGATATGAACTACTTCCCGATTCCTCAGTGTCACACTCATCAGCATTATCAACATGTATCTTAATAGTTAAATGATTGAAAACCCAATTTGGCATTTCACTTTCATATGGAAGCTGTAGTAAGTAATTGATCTGATATTCACCTGGTTCGCCACAGCTGTGTACTATATTGTCATCACCATTATATCCACGATAATCATCATCTCCGTCATTAGCACTCGCGGAAATAGTACCGCTTGGCCATAACCACTCACACAAGCGTCCATCTACTCTCGAATCGCCTGTACTACAAATACCAAACATACATGGCGTAACAACTACCTGTGAATTACTAAATGATGTAGTGGCTATTAAACTACCATTTAATTCAGCTAAATCACCTAATGTACATGTGGATTTTTCACACATTGTGGAAGAACCGTCAACCCAACATTCTTCTGTACATGTTGCAGAGAGTTGTATATTTGTGAATGAATTGCCGGTACATGATGCATGTTTTGAATTGAGTGACCAGTTTAATGCCGAGACTGATGAGATTTGTTGCAATGCTGATAGTATTGTTGTTGTGAGGAGTGTTGATACTAGAGATCTCATCATAAATTTGTATCGAGGAGATAGATGTAGAGTCTAACGATATAGATGGACTATGAGATACATTACTGCTCTACAACTCATTGCAATACATAATGGTTCATACCTTGTCACACTTTCAAGTCTAAAGACGTCAAATTAAAGCTCGACTAAAATTTAGGCAAAAAGGCCGTCAAAATATGTCGTTGCAAAAAGGATACGGTATCCTTTTTTGCAAAAAAATTGATGCCGACCTTACTCTTATAATAGGCATCAGCGCCGCCATACCTAATAGAGACAACATATAGATACAATAACACAATGATAAACATACCAGAAGGTGCCAAGGAGGCAGCACTCGAAGCAGCCGAGGAACTTTCAAAAGAAACACGTAAAGTATTTAATAACTTCGTATCACAAGTATCCTGCACTGACAACTTTAATGCAATACAACAAGGATTAGACTGTACTCCCTTAGATGCCAGTGGTAGTAAACAAAGAGGAGATGTTACATTAGACTGGCGAGCAGATCCATTCATATCAATGAGTGATTTAACATTAGTTATATATGATGGATCAACACAAGGTGGTGTTTATTATCATGTACATACGTTATTATTAGCATATGGTGGACGTAAGAGTGGTTTTATAGCTGAACAGATTAAGAATGGTAGTAATAGAATTAATAATAAGAATAATAGTAGTAGTAATAGTATGGCAGTTAATAGTAAAAAGAGTAGTGGTATATACAGACAAGAGAGTGATAACAGTGCTAGAAGTCAAAACTCAAATGCTGAATATAAAGTAGACATCTATCTACCAACATTGGCATCACAACATATACCATTATTCCTAGATTACATCTACGGCTCGACATTAAAACTAACAACACAAAACGCCTCCTCATTACGATACTTATCAAACAGATTTGATGTTAGAGAATTACACAAAGAAATAACAACTAAATTCATCCCATCCGATTTAGAAATTAATACAGCATCAATATATTGCATACATTCGGATATATTGAAAGATTTTGAGTTGAGGGATAAGAGTATACGAATTATTGCTGAAAAGTTTGGTAGTGTGAATGGTAAATTATTGAAGGATATTAATCCAAAGTTAATGCGGAGTATAATTAGTTGTGATCGATTAGATTGTACAAGTAGTGGTATTGGTTTGAGTCAAAAGATTGCAGAGTATATAAGATTAAGAGATGACATGTCCTTGTCTACTGATAACAGTAGTAGTGGAAAGAATGATGTGAATAGAGATACAAGTTTACTATCACCAACTAGCAATAATGGAGATCAAGATACCAAACAATCATCAACACCATCATCAATATCAGATGAAGACTTCTACTGGTTAACACACGTACAGTACATGCCAAGAATCTCACCAAAGGAAGCATTATTCTATTACAACTATGGATCTCAATATACACAAGTAATGGCTGAGGTTGGATCTGGATCATTAAAATCACGTTGCTTATTAGCAAATTGTGATATAATTGCATTAGACAAATTAACTACACATTTGGAATATAGTGAACACAACAAGTTGGAATTGTATAGTGAATTGGAAATGAAGAATAAAGTTGAGTTGTTGGAATCGACATTAGTTGGTGCAAGGAAGTTATTGAGTAAGAAGGATGAAGAATATAAAGTTCGGAATGAAGAGGATAGAGATGTACAGGCATCGAATGAGATGATGTACAAGAATAATAGAGAGAGCTCTTCGACAGCAGCAGCATCGAATAGTGATGGTGTTGTGATGAAGGTTGTTGTACTCGGGTCAGGTGTCGAGCCTGCCAATGGTGTATACATCTACAAAGGGCATGTATCATCACCAATATCCAACATTGTCTACAAAAAGGAGGCAATATGGAATCAACAACCGGTAACATTCCTACTCTACCCAACCCAATCTGGTCAATTCTACACACAATACAAGTTGGGTGTACGATCAAGTAACAACGACGGTAGTAAACAGAAGAATGAAAGGATAAAGGTATTATACAACTCACCAACAGTCATGAGTAGTGCAATGGGTACCAATGGTACTAGTGGAGGAGTTATACCAGAACAGGCATGGGAAGTTGAGAATGAAGAGGGGTTGCAACCGGCACCGCAGTTTGTTGGTAGGATTGAACAACCACAAGCATCGAGAAGTTGGAAGGAAGGTATGAAACATTCATTGCCGTAATAATGATGAATGTGTATTGTATATGTACGGATAGAGTGAGTATGCGCCTCTCAATCGGAGGACACGTTGAGTGAGAATAGGTAGAATTATAAGTGTACAATTAGCCAAGTGATCAATGTTTGTTTAACACATGAACCGTCAATTTATTGTTTTTATGCTTGAGTAGTACAAAGCTTCCCTAGAGACTATATGCTTCCCAAGCTCTCGAACAATACTACTTAGATAAAATAATCCTTCTCCTTTTCCATGTTCATTTCACTAACACCTTTCAACGCTGTCCTCTTAATCGCTTCGATTTCCTGTTCATTGAGAGGCACGGAACTGGTAGACTTCTTGAACATGCTCCGTGCAATCTCATCGGCTAATGTCGCTTGTTCAAAGGTTGGAAACGTTCCGATACAACGATAGCTTCCTTGAAAAAATACTCGAACTTGCCAATTGCCGTTTCCTCTTTCTGTCATTCCGGCAGGTATTGAGCTCTTCCTTGGGCGTCCACAGGGCCGTTTGGTAGTATCCTTCACTGCCCAGGCAGCCTCCTTTGCTAGCTTGATATTTCGTTGACAATCCTTCTCCTTTTCCATACTCATTTCACTAACACCTTTCAACGCTGCCCGTTTAGCCAGCCTAATGTTAGCTTCGATCTCCTCTCCACTGAGAGACACAGCTTCGTAAGGGTCACTATCCAGTAACTTTCGGGCAATCTCGTATGCCAAAGAAGCTTCGACCTTGGTATCGAAGACACCAATGTATTGTGATTTGCTAGCATAGTATACTTGTGCTTGCCCTATGAGAGAATGAAAGTGTATAAGTATCATGATAACAACATGGAATGTAACAAAAGCTACTTACACTTGCCAGAAGGCCTGCAAGTTACTCCTCTCAACACCGCAGTTGCCAACTTTGTCTGCATGTCGACTCCTACCCCATAGGTAGTAGTAACGACTTCGATGGCTGCATTTACTCGCTTCATGTCAGCATCATTCAAAGGTTCATTCGAACTGACCTTTTTGGTTTTTGAAGGCTTATAATCAGTCAAAACTGTGGTTAAAGCAGCCTCCTTTGCTTGCTTGAAATTTTGTTCGTACTCCTCAGTCGAGAGTTGCAATCCCCTATCTTTCTTGAGCATGTTCCTTGCAGTCTCATTTGCCAAGGTAGCCTGTTCTAAAATTGGAAATGTGCCAATATTACGATTACTTCCTTGATAGAATACTCGAACTTGCCAAGTAGAGTTTGGAGTCTCATACACTCCTTGAGGCAATTCACTCCTTTGACGCTTCTTTAGGGGTTGATTGGTAGTCTGCTTCTTTTCGGCCTCAGAATCTAATGCATCTGCCATTTTCCTTGACAACTTACGCTTTCTACCATTTGTCAAACTAGTAGATTGAGTAAGTGTACTTTGTGTTGGGAATTGATCGAAAGAACTATCGCAGTTTTTCACTTCCACTTCTTCCATGTCAACAGGCCATTCATCATTAGCCAATAAACCATCCGAGCTTACACGACTCTCATTTCCAAAAGATAATGCACTGAATGCACTGAATACAGATGTTTGATCCGAGTTGTCTTCTTCTTCTTCTTCATAACTCAACGATTCATCTTCGTGGCTGTATGGGAGATAATGGAAGAACATTTGTTGAATTATATATGGCAAACTTTCATTAGCACCGATTAGAGTTAGAGCACTCACCTTGCTACCTCATTCTCCACATATAGTATACCCCTAGACTGACAATAGAATCGTTTGTTTGATGGATTCAACTTCATCATGTCTTTCGGGCTTAGCCATTTGTCATGAGAGTTCTTATATCCCCTGTTAATAGATAAGTGTTGACAAGAGAAGTTGGATAAAGGAAGAGGGTGAGAGAGAAGGGATGCATTCTCAAAATATATTAGAACACAAGAACAGCTAAACTTACAAGTAGTGAATGAAGTACTGAAGGCCATCGTCGGTTTCTTTGCACTTCAGTACCTTTGCTTCGTATAGAGCTCCTCGATCCCAAGCATATACCTTCTCTTGAATGTGATACTCTTCTTCTTTCATGTTTCTGCTACTAAATCTAGAATGGGATAAGTATAATGCCCGTGCACTTTCATATGCTTTCACCCTCTCATCATGATTATCACCACTAGCGGTGGATCCTATACTTTGTTGATTCTTTAACCATATACCAGAAGTTAGGAAAGAAAATGAGCATATGATATGTGCATAAAAAGAACAAAGCTTACCCATTCAAAATCATTCAGTTCGGCCTCATCCAACACTTTTGATACCACCTCATTCGCCCTTAACGATATCTCTTCTAATACTGATGTCAAATCTAACTCGTCACTTCCCTTCCTCATCACTTCTAAAGTCCTAGTAGCAATGTACTCATCCCAACAAGCAAAGTTGATATCCCAGTACGGCCCGATGGATAAAGCTGCCTTGTCGTAAGCAAGGGCGGCATCTGACACGAAATCATACTTTCCCAACGAGTATCTACTCCCTTCATAGAATATTATTGATTTGTATTTAGTTGAGCCCGGAAGTGGATGAGCTCCTCTCAAGTTACAACCCGGGTAATAATCAGTCCTCGCCACAACGCGTGGCTCGTCACCATTGAGGTTGGATATCGTGCCAATACTAACTACCTGAGAAACACTCTCACGGGCGTATGGCTCGCCATTAGTGAGGTTCGATCTCGTTTCAATACTGACTTGTTGCGATACCTCGTCATCATAATTCTGCTTCAAGTCTTTACTACAGCCATTGTCGGCTATAATCTCTCCACTTTCACTTTTGGACTTATTCCGTTTATTCTTATTCTGTTGCTTTGGCTTGTCTTTTCTACTCATTCGACTTACTGGCGGTGCATGTACGGCTGACAAACACCCATCTATATCATCACCTATCAAATACTTATCATTCTTATCTTTGATCTGATGGATACCGCCAATATTCTTTCCATAGAGATACTTCTCAATCTTACTTTTCATACTCGAATTCCAACGATTCTTGATGTGATTGTCAGTACGTCCTGGTAGGAGCTTGGCAAGGTTTGCCCAGCTCATAGCGGTGTTATCGATCTGATATTGAAGGATGATACGATCTTCTTCCTCAGACCACGGTGCCTTGGATATGCTAGGGTCGAGAATGTTATGCCATCGTTCTCTACATTGCTTGCCCTTACGCCCGGGTAATCCACTAGCAATATGACTCCATCGTTTAGGACCGTGCTGTAACACTAATTCCATCAGCTTACTATCTTCATCTTTGGTCCAAACACTTGCGGCACGTTCTCCTACCTCATTATTGACACTACTTCCCGTTGCACAATATAACTTTCTAAATCGTCTCATACATTCAGCTGGCTTACGTATATACGAGGAAGTGTTGGCAGCATGCAATTGTTCTGATACTGTTGACCAATGTATATCATGAATTTGATCAGCTTGAATGATACTTTGAGATCCCATTGTTGGATGTAATACTTTGACTATTTGATGTAGTTGTTCGTCCTGTAATGGGGAAGAGATTAGATTAAACATCGACCAAAACAAAACCATACACTTTTGCCAAAGCACTCACCTCATGATCATTCCATCGAGGAGGACGGCTTGTAAACCTCGGCGGTCCGTTATGAGCCTTTTCGGACGGGACAGTTCTTCTCACATTAGACTTGGGACGACCTTCCTTCTCCTGCTGTCGAACAATATCATCCTCTGGGGGCAACTCGAATCCATTTTGACTAAAGCTTGTTTCCATTGAAGCTGCAGTAACCGAGACAGGTGGCTGCTTCTCGTCATCATTCTCAGTTTTGCCCAAATTTTTATCAGCTGGCTCATATTGATCCTCCTCTTCAAGAAGATTGTTCGTCCGACTACGAGGTGGGATCCACTTTCCACTATCATCTCGATCATCGTTGTTGGAATCTCGAAGTTTTTGTTTAATCTTCTCCTTTGCCTCCACATTGCCTATATCATACCACAACATAGTACTTTCATTTTGCTTAAGGAACCTACCAGGAGGCACTTGAGCACGCCACGCAGTTACAATCTCTTGAGCAATGATTGGTTTCTGACTTCTCTCGGCAGATTTGTATTCATCCTTCCTCGTGCATACCAATTGTCTAAATCGTTTGTTACCTGGATTATGATTGGTTCCACCTCCCCTTCCAATCAATACATCATGCGGACCTGGCCGCACAATATTCTCATCAGAAGGTTGTTCTGCTAATGAGGATTCCAATACTACTTGATCTAATCTCTGTTTGTCATTATTTGGTAAATGGGTTGTGGTCTTTTGATTATTATATGTGTGAATAAGAGGTTTATCCGAGGATGGACCATGACTTGGTGTCTTTTGTTCACCGTATGCAGTAGCAGTGCCTTGTTTGTTTGATACATTATCAGGGCATTCGTTCTTTTCCAATTCTTTGTCCCCATCCTTATCATCTCGACTTATCCCAAAATTTGACGGACGTGCCACAAATCGTTGCGGAGGAGTAATATTATCACGTAATGAACTCTTCTTTGGTATTTTCATACTTGATCCGGGTGTTATTGAATTGTTATTGGTGGTTATGGATGAAACACGAGCTGCTGGCGTATCACTAACGTGAGAAGTAAAATTTGTAAATTTCTGAGTGGTGACCGCGGCAGCTAATTGTGCCGACGTATCGTCTACTGCAGCTGTACCACCATAAGTATTTGCTAAATAATCCTCCATCATATCAATATTAGCATCATTAATACTCCCCTCGTGTACCATATCTATATCTTTTTTAGTTGAGGGTTCACATGCACCATCTAATTTTTCACGAGATGGTGCACCCTCCTTAATAGAAGATTGGTTCAAACTAATATCACTACCACTCTTGTCATTAGTATCACGTAATACACTAAATACAAAGGGTCTTTCATCCCTTGCACGTTGGAGAAATGTCTCATACGAAATCTTATGCACTCTACAAACCGAGGATATTGATGATGATGATAAATTATTTAATAATAATATTGGTACATCGCCCGTAAGCACACCGCACTTCTCAGCTTGAGATTGTGGTATAACCTCCTCAATAATAATTGATTTACCATCATCTTGTTCTGATAGAATTAATCCCTGTGCACCGACATTTGGTAGTGTAATTGATACCAATTTGCAATTATGTTGATTAACATAATTTTTTGTTAATGGTGCATGTGTTGTGCTCATCTTATTTTCTGCCGCCGGAGACGGTCCGCCCTCGGCGGTAACATTTGACATCATTAAATAATAGAATAGAAGAATATAACACTAACCACAAACCTGCATGAGATAGAGAGAAAGAGCTCTTTTACCTCCTCATAAACAAACAGTAACAAAAGAGTTGAGCTTCTTTTCTCCCGGGATCTCTCGAGTCCCGAAATCCAGCGGAGAAAGTCCCTTTTTGGTATCTTCCCCAATCAAATGTAGCGGGCCTCCTCACTCCTCCTTACTCTCTCATAGTAAGCCTACTCAACCTTCTCATTACCATAGAGTATATTGGACTGCAAGAGGTGTTGCAGAGGTATTAATATACATAGCAAAGCCGTTATCACCGTAGCGGAAAATAGATTTGCATTGCAATAAAAACCTAAATATCAAAGAAGATTATGAATGTCATACCTAAAACAGCAGAACAAGTGGCAGATAAGGCAGGGAAGAAGGTAGTCAGTGTTACCAAACATGCTATTAGTACTACAGTTGATACTGCTACACACCCTACTGCTGTTATAAAACGTGTCCAGCATAGCAACAATACCAACGAGGGCACTGCCGAGAAGAAAATGGGAACACAAGATGTGCACAAACATCAGAATCAAGAGAAGAAGCATACTACTACAACTACCATGCCACTTCCTCCAACTCGGAGCAAATTAAATGCAGACCGAACAAAGCATAATACTATTGCAACAACAAATACTCAACACCAAACTCCTCAATCATCTTCGGAGGATACCCTCTTCTCAATATCAAATCAATCAACAACATTCCTCATAACAATATACACAGCAATATTATCAATCTATCATGCCTATACACATAAATCTGAATTATTACAAAATCATTTTCCATTAAGTGTGGTCATACCATTGGTCGTAGTTGCTTTTTTAATGGGATATATGTTGGATAAGTTATTGATATTGTTTAGTAGTAATCAAGAAGAGATTGAGAGAAGGGAAAGAGAGAGCAGTGGACGACGGACAGTACGAAGAGCGAATGGTAAACGTCGTTTCTCGAATTTGTCAATACAGGCACGTCGTGGTGGGATGATTCATGGTGGTGGTAATGGTGCCAAGCAGGGAGGAGTGTATCAACCGACAGTGAGTGATATGACACCAGTTGATGAATCCACACAAACAGATACCGATACCGATGAAGAAGGTGAAGAAGAAGAAAGCAGTGTCTACTTTTCACGTACACGTGAATTCTTCAAGCCTGGATGGAAACGTAAGAAGATTAAAAAGAAGTATGAAAAGTATGTGAAAGAGTTTAATCATTATGGTGGTGGTAATAGTGAAAGGAGTGAAAGGAGTAGTGGTAGTAAACGTGAAATGACTGCACAATTCTTTACTAATTTAAATCCAATGAAACGTGGTGATGTGAAGGAATGGGAGGTTAAGTTGAAGGCACCGTTTAGGGAAAGTCCATTAATGGATCATTTGTTTACATATGAAGATTTTGGTAGACAGAGTACACAAAGGAGAGAAGAACATGTAATAAGGAAAGAGCATGTCACTACTAAAAGTCATAAAGAAGAAACAATGGTGGAAGAATATGTAGTTGTCTCAGAAGAAGAGGAGGAAGAGGATACCGCACTGGGACATGCCCAATTAAACAACATTAGAGCGTCAGGGTTGGCCAAATATGAAGAAAAGAAGACTCACTGGATTGACCCCTTATGCGAATTACGAGGCATGGACTTATTCCTTACTGATGCTCCCGAAGAGAGTGTATGGAAACAACCATTGTTAAATCAGAATGGATTACGAAATGTACCGACACTATTGTTTAATATGATGATGCCATTTGGTAATATGAATGCCTACTTCCAGCTGCCGTCTTGGGTTGATAGTCTGGATAATATTCCGCCGGAAAAAGAGGATGATCCGAATGATGTCAAGGCCTTAAAACGATTCTTATTAGGTGATAATGAATACCGTAATGCACGTGCCAAGGTCATTCCGTACGTGGTTGATGGACCCCTTGCAATACGGGTGATCAAACCCAAGCCGCTAGAGGTTGATTTGTGGGGTCCGCGGCATCCATCAAAGTGGGAAGATGTACCAAAAAGTGTTGACCCCAAGACGGGAAAGGTCAATCATGTTGTCCTTGAATGTGACATCGATCTTTTGGCCAACCCGACTATTCGGAAGATTATCAATATCGTCCGACCGCATATTGGTAGTATTGTTGCTGATCTTGCCTTAATTGTATCAGCACCAAAGCACTCCGAGATTGAGGAGCCTTCCTGCTGTCTAGGACTGTGGCGGATTGATAGGGTTGATTTTGAGCAGTGTGCAGTAGTGCCGGAGAAGACTATACATGAGGCGGCACGAGAACTTACTGATGTCTTGTCAACTATAATGAAAGATGAGGAAAGAATGGAGTTTCATGTTAAAGAGGACCCTTAAGTGTGAATGTATGAGTGTATAGTAGATAGATACTGTGTTTAAGTAGTTACAGTATACTACATATTGTCTATTCTTCGCTGTTGATCATCATATACCAGTCGTTGAACAAGGTCTTTTTTCTTGCCAGAGACCTTTAAACCTCTCTTCTTCAACTCAGGCTTCAGCTTCTTGATAGGTAAGTCTGCCCAATTAATAGTCTCGACCTTATCATTAGAAGCCACCTCTTCATTAGTTGCCTCCTCATCTTCTTTCTTAGAGAGAACCAGATATGCTAAATAATGACCCAATTGTGTGGCAGTACATTTCCCCAGAGGTTTCTTCATCAGATCATCCGGTTTTGCCTCGATCAAGGCATATACTGATTCATTTTGTGTCTGCTTACCTCTTGCATCTGACTTAAATACCAGAGCTTTACCTCGTTTGATTTGAAAGAATGAAGCTAGCATCTCCTTGAAGATTGGAGTATACTTTTTGCTTGCTCCCTTCTTCCTTAGACCAACTATATCTCTCAACCCTTCGGCTACGATGTCCAGTGGAGTCTTTTGAGATATATTGACCTCTTGTTTGGATTTAGAAGTAGGTGGTGTTTCTATAGATTCTTCTATGCTCTTCTCGGGTGTCAATTGAATACTTGAATCTCGACGAAGCTCAGATCTCTTGGCAACATAACCCTTGGGTTTTTGATATGCCTTTTGAAAGAAATCCGGTGCGTTCTTGCCAACTATATACTCTTTAATCCCTGAGGATCTCTTCCACGTAGTGCCTTTATTATCACTAGAAGATGGAAGCCATGGAGGTTCATTCTCATCGTTCTTTTCATCACCTTCTACAGCCCCATCCTCAATTCTCTTTGATGGCACTAGCTCGTATAGGAAACGACTTGGTTCTACTTGACTTGTTACATACTTCTTCATTCCATTTCTGCCGTAATGTAACACCCGTTTCATGAATGAATGTGTAATAACAACTCTCTGACGAGCTCTTGTTAATGCAACATAGGCCAGACGTCTTTCTTCGTGGACTCGGTTTGATGACACGGCATCGGGATGAGGAAACTCTCCTTCAGTCCATCCAGCTAGATAAACGTCATCAAATTCCTCTCCCTTAGATCTATGCATGGTTGAAACTATAACCGGTTTCATTGGAAGTGTTTTGACAGATTTGGATCTCTTTTGAGACAGCCAACTATTGGCTGACTCTTCTTCCTTCTTCTGAATGTCTCCTTCGTCGGATGAAACGAATGGTATGCCAGCGTTCGTCAAGGCCTCCTTGACAAGATGCAACTTGTTGGATGTTCTAGCCATAACCACAACTTCAGTCAAGTCTAGGAAATCCTTCTCGGTAGGAGATAGTTGAACCTCCTCATCTATATCACTCAATGCATTTATCAATGCCTTCCGTCTTTCCTTTGATCTTCTTCGAATGGTCGACGCAATGTATTTGGCCTCTTCTCTATCATCCCATAGACCATGCAATAGTACAGTACTGTCTAGCTTTTGCATAGCCTTGGAGAGTAATAAACGATTGCCAAGTCTAACCTTGTCCTCCGAAGTTCGTTGGGGATTTCTTCCTCCCTTGACATCGCCGCCATTCGATGGCTGACGCTCTATTATCGACGAGGCCAACTTGGCAGCAGCCGCTGGACTTACATCATATGAATCTGATACATCCGATTCATCCATAAACTCTACAGTACCTCCTTCATTCATATTGCCTTGGGGTAATAACATGGCAGCAGCCTCAACTATATCATTTGGTAGACGATAGCATGTTGACAGTGGCGCAATCACTCCCTGGGGATAATCACGTCTAAAACCGTGAACGGTCAATTCAGGTGCTCCGCCTCTCCACCCGTAAATGGATTGACTTGCATCACCTGCACAGAAAATGTTTGGCACAGACAGTCCTTTAGACCGCGTGGAAGAAGTTGATGCCTTGAACGTACGCTTATCACCAGTGCCAGGCTCTAGTAATACTGGCAACTTTCGTCGTCGGCGTTGTTCTGCCTTCTTCTTTTTGTGTGAGACCCGTGATGATATACTACCACCGTGATTATCGTCATGAACATCTCCACGTACAACCAATCTAAGCAAGGCATGCTGTGATACACTCATATCTTGATATTCATCAACAATTAAATGTTTCAACTTACTCCGAAGTGAATGCAGCGTGTTGGGCTGATCAACTAATAATCGATATGCCATACTTGCCAAGTCAGATGGGTCAGCTGTCCCAGCAGCGGCATGCTTTGATTGATATTCACCAAATATATCTAATGCTAATAATGCCGATGATTTTGGTATTCCTAATCTCATTGCTAATTCCATACATGACTTTCGTATCTGTACTTCTCTATGTTGATTCTCTTGTTTTTCTTCGTCCTCTTCTAATGAGCTTCTACTGCCACTTTCTGCGCCGCCGGTGGGTTGTATCACAGATAATGGTACAATCTCAGGAGGCACTAATGGCACATTTGCCTCCTTCCATAACTCAATACACCTAACAATATTCTGATATAATATCGATCGTGACTGTCCAACATCATTCAAGGCTAGTAAATGTCTATCTTGTATTAATCTAATATTAGAGTTTGATGAACTCTTCTCATTAAGTAAGGTTCGTAATGAGGCTGAGACTCGATTTCTCATTTCCCTGGCAGGTAACACCCTCAACTTACTACTACTCGACTGATTTTGACTATATTTGTTTAATATCGCCAAAGAGAAAGAATGCATAGTACCAGCCCACAATTTATTACTAATTTCCCTTCTCATTATATCAGTAGAATCGGTATCAACTATTTGATTATTCCAAAATTGTGTTGTTAATATATCAATATTTGAAGTTGGGAATAGACATTTCAAGGCACGATCTTTTAATCGATTAGCATCTTTGTTAGTGAAGGATAGTATTACCATTGAATCTGGTGTTATTTCTTCATTGTGGTCAAACAGATCATTCACTGGGGATTTATGTAGCTGTTGTTGTTGCTGCTGTTTTCGTTTGACATACTTTTGTAATAGATATGCTATCCGTAAGGATAAGACGTGTGATTTGCCGGTACTGTGACATCATGATAGAGGGAAAGATATTGTCAGCATAAGGGATTAGATGCACAGAAGATCAAGCAGCTCAGAAAGTCAAAACTTACCCAGGACCAGATGGAAGCAATATAGCCGGAGCATTCGATTGTATAGCCTGCAATTGTGACATGTCATTGTATGGAAGACCAAGTATATTACTATCCATTGATGACTGTTCTGGCGTTGGTTTCCTCTCTTCTTCTTTACTGCCATCAGATTGCAATGTTTTTTGTTTAGAGTTGAACTTATCAAGAGATTGTATCCTTCGTATCCTCCTTTCTTTTGTATCATTCGTCCAACTATCATCTATGACGCTGGTATCACTATTCTCCTCGCTCTCTATATCATTTAATGTAGGGAGGCTAATGTGATCGTCTAATTCAGTATTAACATCACTACTTTGCAACCCATCTAAATTTTGTCTATTAATTGGTGATGTGTTAGAGTGCTGATGTAGCCAGTTGGTACTTACTATACCATCTTCATCACTTGAATATCTCAATTGACTACTACTACTTGATACATAATTAACATTTCTAGTAGGTTTGTTTGTTGTATACCTTCTATTATTATATCCACTGTATTGAAAAGCTACGACATCAATATGTACTCCAAACACATTATGATGATGTGTAGATAATATTAGAACGAGGATTGATACTGACGCCGAGACCGACAACATTCGAAATTGGAACATACTACAATATATCAACTAGAGTAGTGAATTAGACGATGATTAATATCATAATAATTAGCCACCATCAAACTCTCCTCCATTGCCATTAATTTTATGCTGCAATTAGTTTTCATGCTAAGAAAACTCATTGGTGGTTATCAATAATGGTCATCAGACAACACCAATAGAAAGGAGTACGAATTATGCTTTAGTATACTGCAAATGTACTTGAAAACATATATCGATGCTCTGTTCATTGATGAGGTCTCATAATATCAGTAGGCAATTTACGAAAAGTGCATATCTTGTGCACACTTTTTACTAGGCAGAGCAGAGAGATGTAATTTGTAATGATTGATAGGGATATTATATAAAGTAATTCGATTCTTATGTTATATATCCGCTGTTATAACCATACTTAGGAGTACATATTCTTGGGTGCATTGGCCACATTATCATTTTGTTTAATCCAATTCTCAACTACCTCGGCCAATATCTGACTACCTCCGCCACAAACAATCTTGACAGGAATTACAAATGGATAAATACCCTTCATTGCCTTCTCTATCCAATCAGGTAGATGTTTATCAAGTCTATATACTGCCTCTTCAGCCGTCAAGCCATGCAGATCAATCATGATATCATCTTGTCTTCTACCACGGCCGGCTGATGATGGTTTTGTCGTCTTATATAGGTTGGAAACCTCACCTACTTGAATGATGAATTGTGTCTTACCTGCCTTACCTCCAAGCTGATCATCGCCAAGAGGATTGTCTACTACTTCCACAGGTTCAGTCGTCTTAGATGGTGACGAGATCCTTTGCTTTGGTTTAGTCCGTTCTAAGTTCATTGCATTGAGTCGTTGTCGCATCTCTTTGAATGTAGGCTCGGCCTCTGCAAAGACACGATACAATGAGAACATCCACTCCTTCTTAGCCTTCTCCATTTCATCCTCGGGTGGTGCTATCTGTACTGGCCTCTTCTTCTTACTCTTTTTATGCTTCTTCTTATTGTTGTTGTTCTTCTTCTTGCCTTTTGGAGATGGCTGTTTCGGTGGTTCTTCAGTCTGTGTAGACTGTATGATTGTAATTTCCAACGTGTCAAAATCGGCGATGCCTAAGTCTAATGGTGTCTTCTTACCAATGCTACTTACGAATAGCGTTCTCTCATTATGTTTGATTCGGAGTGATTTGATAGAGCACACATATATTCTGCACATACACTTTGTAAGAAGTTCCTTGAATGGTGCATCTCTTTGCACGGTATACCTTTCTCTTTCGTTGCCACAAATGAATCTAACAGACGTGAAACAGCCTGAATCTTCAGGTTCATTGTTCGTTAGGTATGTCATCATAACCTCTGGATCTGATTGATGCCCTGAAAGAGAATCCTTCTCGTGCTCTGACTCTGAAGGCATAGTAGAATCATATCCTTCACGGAAGATGGGCGCTTTTAACAAGAAGGTATCAAGGCATCCTTCAGAGCTAATAAAGAAGTTGTAGAGCTTCTTCAAATCAACATTAACCGGCTCCTGTGTAAATGGTTAGATTGATTATATTGTGTAAGAAATCACCTGAGTCAAAGTACTGAAGGAAGCATACGTTTACTTACATTCGAAGGGTCTAGATCATAACATTGTCTCGATATGGCAAACCTCAATACACTATCCCTCATTTGCTTTGCGTTTCCATCATAGTAATGCCCGAGTGCCATTTTCCAAAGAACTCCACTATTTTCCATTTCCCATTGGTTATCATAGCCAGAATCTATTTGCCGTATAAGAAGCCGGCCAATTTCCTGCATGATGGGGTCTGATATTCTGTCAATCACTTGCAACAAACCAAGTTCCATTTGCTTTTCATACACTCGACTAGTCTCCTGCTCACTTTCAATTGCAGACCTACAATTGATTGCTTTACTGGCATCCACTAGAAAGACAAACGCCTCATCTACCCCCTCAATTTCTGCAGTAAACCAGCCTATTTCTCTTGCCCATTGGTCCGACGAGTCCTTGTCAACTGCTCGATTGATTCCTCCTATTCTTTCCAAATCATATTCTTCGATGCAATTCTCTTCTGGCATCAACTGATAGTCCTCAACTTCTGAACGACATTCACCATTGTCAAATTCCACACTATAAACTCGACGAGGCCCGTACCCATCAATATCCTCGTGTTCGGTGCATGATCCAACAATTCCCCAAGAATATCCTTGTTCTTTATCATTATTTGACCAGCATTTGACATAGACTGCTTCTCCTGATTCTAGTAATGGTTTGTTCACTTTATGAGGTGACGAGGACTTTAGTAGATGACTCTTTTTCTTATCGGATAATGTTGATAGCACCTGCCCAAGTCTACGAGTGTAGTAATTAAACATGCTTATCTCTATTTCCTTCCTTTCTTCATTGCTTGTGACCGCTCTATTAATAAAGCTCAATAAGCGATACAGCTGTTGCCTAACCGCAATCATTCGAAGTATTATTGTTGGTTTCTCTAGACCTTGATTTGTATCCAACTGTTCTACTTGTGATTCATAATTTGATACTAAGCCTATTAAATACCTTCTGATATCAAAAGTAAATCCACTTAAGCTTGTGTAATAATCTTGAAGAAGACTGATAAAGCGATCTATGCCGTATTGTTTTGTTTTGTCGTCGTTACTTTCAATAATAAATGAGCTTGTATCTCCATCATAATCTGTTATGGTGCCAGTAATACTCCCAACATTAGTTCCAAAAAGTACTTAACAATTGTTGAAATTTGGGGAACGATTCCATTATTGAACTCTGTTCCGCTGGGGACTTTTGTTGTGACGTAAATAACGGTAATATCATCACTGGCAACTACAATACATCCAATATTATCATCATTTACTGGAATCAACTCTCCATTATATCTATACTCATACAAAACCCGGCTGAGTAAGAATGATGTGTTTTGTTCGAGTGCATATCTATCGAATAGGTGGGAGGTTCCCTCATGCCTTGTTGTTTGCAATTGTAATACCTCACCGTCTTCATCGATAAAGTTGATATATATTGGAAGTTCGGCATTGTTAATTAAAGATTCTTGCACCTTCCTCGCTCCACTCCAATCAATACCATTCTCGAATATATCCGGAGCTGACTCTCTAACTAAGTGCAGAGTTTCTAACTGTAAACTTGTTGCAGGTATTGTGCCATGCGTACTGATACTATCCTTGATGTCATTTATCAGTCCTTCCGTTTCAACATATAGTTTGGTCTCTTCTTCTTCTACCCTAACCGCACTCACCAGTTGCTGTCTGAACTTTTTTCTAATCTCTTTTTCGATATCACGATCACTCATGATAACTTCTACTACCTATCGCTAATATACGAGCCGTCTTCAACTAAAATGATGTGTCAGTATACTGTCAATATAACAATGTATGTCAATATCCACCAAATCAGGATAGCTATCACAAACAAGATGTGTACTTTTATTGCAACTGAGCGTGACTCTTGATAAACGCCAAGACATGTCGTTAGTATATGAGCTGACCAATTCTGAACCGAAGATTGTAGTTAATAGGTAAAGTAAAAGTCTGTGATAGTGCTGTACTTTTTTGCAATAGCAAATGAACCAAACTACACAAATCATTTATTTGTTTGCAATTAGTTTTCATGCTTAAGAAAACTCATTTGTGACACAAATAGTAGTAGTCACCAGACTACCACCAATTGAAAAACATACTCATACACTTCTCTCTGTCTTCCTATACTGCATGCCTATGTTTAGAGTACGATGCATAACAATAGAAGCCGTAGCCGAGTGATACCGCTGGCCTGTTGTTGTGGTATCCTTTGCAAATTGCTAGAGTTGAGGTCGTAGTTCAGTTAAGAAATCATGGCGACAAGGGTATGGTTTGTTATTGTGTGCGGTGTATGATGATAGCATGATTGCTATACCTATGATGTAGTAGGAGGCAATTAGACTTAGACTAATGATATCCCACTTTGATCAAGTCTCAAAGGATGCGGCTGCAAGTAATGCCGCACCGTAACTAGCTTCTGTATTGACTGCTCTCTTTACCTCAACACGCTCATTACAAATATCCTTTAATCGACGCTCTCTCATTTGTATCCACATATCATTCTTACTACCGCCACCACATGTCAATACAATACTAGGTCTATCAGGACTAGCACCCAGATCTCCTAAGACTTTAAATCCTTCACGTTCGACGTCACTTATCCCTTGTAATATCCCATGGAGATAATCCGCTCGACTGTTTGGTTTTGGATCTAATACTGGTTCTTTGGAACTGTCTGCAACAGGAAATCGTTCACCCTTCTTTACCAGTGGATAATAAGATAAAGTACTATCAGAGGTTGGATCAATCTCTGCACTAAGTGATATCAGCTCATCATCCGAGAAGTCTTCTTGGCGTAGAATCGCACAACCTACATTACTTGCTCCTCCTATTAACCATGCTTCTTGGTCTTGTTGATCCTCTCTACTAGTATTACTAAATCGTGGAAATCTATGACTGTATACTCCTCGAGATGCATCTTCTACAAATGTCTTGGATAACTGTTTCATTGCTAATGTACTTCCTAGTGAAGTAACTGCCGTGCCAAAGTCCGGTTGAGCTCCGGCTGCAGCAAAGAAGGCTGCATTTGAATCCGTTGTACCTCCTACCACTAAACAATTCGGACTAAGACCATATTTAGTTGCTACTGTTGATGATATGACGCCAAACGGTTCGCCAGGAGAGACGACTTTGGATGGTAGGACAGACTCGGGTTTGGAAATACCACAGCCCTTTAACAGCTTAATCATCCATGATGGAAACTCTCGATTCCGTACATCATATCCCAACTTTAAGACGTTATGCCAGTCACTAAAATGAGAGAGAAACGGCAACACAACATGAGATAGAGTATATTCAAAATGGTATCTTAGGATACCCTTCCATCTGTACATACATAATGCTCACATTGTTGTCTCACCTTGTAATATCAAGTCCTTCCTTCATTAATGACATGGAGGCAAAATCACTTTGGTGCTGGAGTACCTCCTTCGCTTCTCCATTATCATCAACTAAGGATTGTTCCTCATTCCACAACAGCAGTTTGCACAAAGATCCTGTCGTCGCCCGTGCCGTGTGCTTTTCAGGTACATATTGGTCAATCAACTCCATCACTCTTTGTACTGATGACTCATCTGAGGATGACTTTATATCAAAGTTATACATCCTTGCAGTCCTTGAGGCTTTGTGACTCTGTCTGTTCACTAGAAGACAGCTAGCGCTAGTACCTGAGACACAAAGAGCTTTGACCCTTGTCATGATTTCAGTGCCCCCAACACGTGAGAGTAGAATATCTATCGCTCTATTCCAGGAATTGGCATTGTCATATTGCATCGTATCATCCCAAGACAATGCCTCTGTGACTATTTCTTTGTATTCACAATTGGAATCACTGCCGACTTTCTTCTCGACAATCGACATTCTAGCACCAGATGTTCCCAAGTCAAATCCGAGGAAACAATCTCCGTTGCCCTTGGCTGTAATTGACAAACAAATGTGTTTAGGATAATATGAAAGTAATGTATAACTTTATGACTTAATTTACTTACCAGAATCATCATCTTTTGTGTCATCATCCTTATCAAGAATGAGGTTTCCACCATCATACTCACTATCATCTACACTATACACATCTTTCTTCTCCTTATCAGTATCTTTATCTCCTCCTTCATTATCATCCCCCTCAAAATCTTCATTTGCCAACTCAATCCTTTCAAATATACTAGGCCGTTGTGTAACCTTACTAAAACTCATGACATCTCCTTTAGAATTTAGTCGAGGAACGTCTTGACCATCGGGATGGAGTAATCTTGGATCGGTAGCCTTTTTGATATCTTTAATCCGTTCACTCCGAGTTTTAACAGAAACAGACGATGCTAATGATGAGAGGGATCCCTTCTCTGACGATGCCTGGCTGAATACCTGATCAATCTTGTCGAATTGATTACTCTTTATCGGTGGCTCAACTTGCTTTCCATATTGGGGAGGTTTTGATTCATTGGGAGTATTTGGAAGTGGATTATTTGTACTTGTTGTACCTTGACTACTTGTACTGCCACTGTTTGGGGCGACATTACCAAAGCTGAATGTTCCTAGTCTATCGTTCGACAAACTCGGATTTACACCACCGCTACCAACTGATACACGCCGTACTTCTGAACTTTGGGCATCCCCATCTGGCCGCTGCCCTTTTGAATATGTTGATAACCTATCATAATGATTATCAAGTCCCTCAGCTGGTGCTGGGCGATTGGCAGGTGCTGTATCCTTCCGCACATTTAGATTAATATTGCCATGAAAATTATCCACTCCTAATTGATTAGACGGAGAGGGACTTCCATCATCATTTCTACCCACTTGATTTTGGGTTGTCTGCAACTTATTAACTGCCCTGGGTCCTAAACTACTAGGTTGTTGACTAGCTGAGAATGAAAAAGTAGACAGTCTATCTCCATGTAATCCTTTTTCGTCTTTTTCATCTGATACCTCGTTGATCTCCCTACTTGGGAATGATGTTCGTTTGGAATAGTTAATACCCACTGCATTCATGAAATTATCTGCAGCTAATTCAGGATTTCTTGTATTTGGTTGCTGTTTAATGTCTTCTGTATCCAGCTCTTCTTTAATTGCTGCTACATCCAAATCCAAATCTTTACTGGTATCCTCTTCAACCAAATCATCCTCTCCAGAAAGTATACCCTGCGATCCACTCTGTTGTGAATTACTAGCAAATGAAAATGTATTTAATCTATCTGCATTTAATCCTGCCTCTTCATCATACGTATCATCATTTGAGCCTGTACCGAAGACATTCCGGCTTCGAAAACTTGTGTCTGAATATTTTGAATAGGATAGGCCAAAGGTACGATCGTCTGCATTTACTGAATCATCTCTACTATTATCGTCATCTGAAGATGATACTAAATCACGTAATGAGCCATACGATATCAAGGTAGATGAAGGCTGTTGGTATTGCAATGTAGGTGAAGAGGAGAAAATTGATGCATAAGATGTGCTCAACTTATTTGTAGGCGGTCTTCTAGTGGAGAAGGCCATAGCAAACGAAGACGACACTAGAACCACTGCCGCCACTATAAATAAGGGGATAGTTGCAGTGATAATAAGCATGCTTTCAGATGTAGGAGAGATAAGATGATGATAGGAGGTGCAATATTATTATTGCAAGTCAGTACGGAGGAAAATTACACCGTATTGCTTAAATTGGGCTCATGTACTATGGTATTTCCGCCGTACTTGACCGTACACGGCTCATGTACTACCGTACTTTTCGTCACTTGTTTTGTTTTGTTATTGTTCGATATTGGGATTATAAGGCAACAAACAATGCAGTGCTAACCCGCCGGAAAAGATGTGAATTGTGTAGGCTGTCGTCAGACGACTCGACGACATTAAAACGATAGAGATGAGAGAGGTATCTTTCGCTGATTTGTTTGGACAGTTTTCGGTGCTATGTTCAGATCAGTTGAGATTTACTCCCCAACACTTGTCCATAATTTCTATTTTCGGTACATTGCAAAGGTAAGATATAGTGTATTGATGTGGCGGATATGAATATTATATGTTTTTGATTAATCGATACTTGTATCTCATATTATTTTTTATTATAATATATTCTCTTTCTACACACAGGATAATATTATATCATTATGTTTACCGATACCAACCAGCCAACTCAACCTACTGATCGTGGAGGTTTAGATGTTCCTTTCAACAGCGCCAAATCTCCATACCATCAGCAATCATCTACACCACAAAATACTCCGCAAAAATTGAATCAGTTTGATCTACAACAGCAGAAGCAGAATCAACAACAACTATCACCATTCTCCACGGCTGCTGCTACTACCCCAACCTTTAATCGCTTCTTTGAACGACCAACACCAACAGTTGAGAAGACACCCTATCACATGTCAGTAGAATATGTATTAAAACAAATCCCATGGTTAAACGCTGATAAATTACGTTCAACACTTAAGAAGTTACCTGAGCTTACTGCTCACGCAGCCGCCCAAGATCAAGCACCTGATCCTTTTCTAGTCGATGCAACCGAAAAGCGAAGAGATAGCATGGTCCGTCGGTCTAGTAACAAACCACGTCATTACATTTCGTTAGATATGGTTTACATATGTGATACAGAAGAGCAGAATCCTAGTGTTGATTTCCGTGGAATGATTACCAACAAACAGAAGATGAACTATCGTGAAGGATTCAGTCTTTCTGACGGCAAGAACAATAGACGACACTTAAAGGAATACGATGATACGAGGTTTTTACGTATTGATGGCAAAATTGTTGCTGATTTAAGCAAGACGAGGGATATACTTGATGGATACACATGTCAGATTCAGTACGCCGGTGTATTTATAACCATCGGATGGAATACCTGTCCCTCTGTTCTATTGGCTGCTGTTCGGAATAATAAGGATTGGTCTGGTATGTGTACTGCTATCTTCATGAAGAATAGGCGTACACTTTGTATGGATCGTATGCGTAACCCTCCCATTCAGAGTCAACCGGTAAGCTATATGTGTATGTTTGACATGCACATCAGTTTGTATTGTATCTTGCTCTCTCTAACTCTATCTCTGTTTGACTTTCAGGTTGTTAATGATCCGGTGCCCCCTCCAACGGCAGCGGCATCAGTACTGGAGGTACCACTTTCCCCTGTTCCTCCACAAGTCTCCCCTATGAGGGCATCTACCGAGGCTCCTACTGATTCCAACATTGATGTTGCAGCCTTGGCTACCGCTAATACCAAAGCCATTGCCGGTATGCTTACAAAGCAGGATGGAGATTCGAAGAACATGGGTAGACTTGAATTTAACATGAATGAACTTGTTGGAGCCGTTTCAACTGGTTTCAAGACGTTGTATATCCGTACAGAGAAATTAGAGCACAACCAACATGAGCTCTGGAGCAATCAAGAACAATACCAGAAGCATAATAACTCCGTTCATGCGGTCTTTGACTCCAGGATTAAGGAACTTGAGAATGCGCGCCGTAACGGAGGAGGGGCAGCAGCATCATCATCACCGAATGCCTCTGCTACTGCAAGTGCCGTTGATGAAGAGATGGATGACTCGTCGTCACCTGCACCTGCTCCGGTTCCTCAAGTATCTGCACCACAACCAGCACCATCCACTGATCACGAGATGACTGACTCGTCACCTTCCAAGAAGATGCCGTCTGGTGCTGCAGCGGCGACTCCCCAAGCTTCAGCTGTCACTTCTAACGAAGCAGCATCGTCTCCGTTTGCTTCGGTCTCATCCTCCTCAAGTGTACCGATTGTTGCCTCCCTCAAGAAGACTACTACACCAACCAAGCCTACATTTAACTTTGGGTCTACTTCTACTTCTAACGAAGCAGCATCGTCTCCATTTGCTCCCAATGTAGCCTCCTCAAGTGTGCCGGTAGTTGCCTCCCCCAAGAAGATTTCAGCCAATTGTTCAGGCAAGACTACTACACCTACCAAGGCTATATTCAACATGGGGTTTAGTCCTCCTCCTAAGGAGAAACCCAACCCTAAGAACAAAATCAAGGGAAAGAAGACTGCACGACGATCACTCAAGGCAATGAGCCGGTCCTCTTTTGCTTCATCGTCACCAAAGAAGAAGGCTAACGCTATGCGTAACAATCTTGTCGCCGAGAAGAGGAAGAAGACGGCAGCTCCTTCCCCTGTCAAGAAGCCTGTATCGGATATCAGCAAGTCCGTCACTCCCAAGGCCTCAAACTCTGTCCCAGTAGCTCGGAGGTACGGCACTGAACTGGTTAATGGCGCTGTTCGTGATTGGGACGATGAGATAAATCATACTAACAATTTCTGTGCCGAGGAATTAGTTGTCGTAGCTGGCTCGAGATTCAAGTATGATAATGTTTCACAATATTGTGCTGAGTTAACTTCTGGATTGCCCAATATCTTCCAAAAGGTTGCCTTTCTCTTCCAAAATGTTGTGGACACAGACTCATACGAGAAGCTAGTCAATGAGTACATTACTGGTTTGAAAACTTTTCGATGTGGCTCCGAAGACCGCTTCGAAGAAGAAATTAAGAAAGGTATTGATATTGCCAAACTTAAGGGGGGAATGTAAGAGCTTTTATGATTTGCAAAGTGTGAGATGTTGTATTATGTTGGCCAGAGGAGATGTATATGTTTGTGGTGTGGTATTAGTTTAATGTATGTCAGTGTCAGTTGACACTTATAACAAGCAAGTGTAAAGTAATTGAAAGAATATGTATTAATCTGTGAATCTTATAACTTATACAAATACTAGATATTGTCTTCTATTAATGATGGGCTAAGTCAACATCTATACAAAAGCTAAACTGTGTCCAACACAAGCTGCTCGTAGAAGTTTGCCCAGTAGCCAAGGCTTGTTTCATTTAGATCCTCTATGTCCTCTTGTATTATGAAAATGATGTATCGGGCAGTCCTGTCCAACAAGCTGCACTATCTAATCTTGTGTGTAAAGCGTCTTATACTACTGCACTTCTTATCGCACTTCTAGTGCTGGTACTACTTGACGTACTCTTTGATGATTGACCACTTGAACTGGAGGATGAAGAGCTACGTCTCTTTCGAGGGCAGTGATCCGAATGTTCACGTCGTGTCTTTTCACCAGTAGCCAACTCATCCTTGCATTTGCTGCAACCTGATGCGGCCGCCTCTGCTAAAGTGACAATACAGGCAACAATCTTGGTTGCTTCAACCACCTCCTCGGGATTCGTCTTTCTTCGCTTTGTCTTCTCCTTTTCGTCTTCTGAATTCGGAGCAGACAGTTTCAAGTCAGCCATGTCAATCATCATGTGACTTTGTTCCGTAGTGGAGAAAGAAGTAGCAGCATTGTCCTTTTGACGTTCGGGCTTGCTCGTAATTGAGCCATTGTTATCATCACTCTCCTTTGACACCACTCGTTGAATCTGACATTGGTCAGTAACTACTTTCTTGGGACGTCCTCGCTTACGTTTGACGGTGACAGTGCCATCACTCTTCCCTCCCTTCCGAGTAGCAGCGGCACCGCTATCTTTCCTCGGTCTTCCCCTCTTCTTTGTACCCTTGCTGGTAGTCTTCTTCTTCATCTCGGCTTGCTGCGCTTCGACATGACTTGTCACTGCAGAGACAATATCCCCAAGACATCTTTCAACCGCAGGACGGTTGGTATCATTGTAATAACTACCCGATCCTAAACTAGCCAGGATTAACGCACCGTCCATTGTGAAGTCGTCAGCTGACTTATCTGATACATTCTTGTATATGTCTTTGACAGTGGGAAGTGGTTGTGGCACAGTGACAACCTTCTTCTTTTTCTTCTTCTCTGCCTTGGGCTTAGTAGTTGTGGTGGTGGTAGTTTGATTTGGTGGACGTACTCCTCCCTTCCACTTCTTGCATTTGCCACAACGTGCACGATCACCTGGCAAATGCTCACCGCATTCACAATCCCAAGGCTTTCCATTATGAATCTCAGCGGGGGTAAGACCACTCTTACTCAGCCTCTGCCGCGGAACCTGAGTCTTCTCTTTCTTCTTCTTCTTTGGTTGTTCAGTTGCCGTCGTTAAAGAGAATTCACTACCACTACTGTTACGACTGTTGTTGGATTCATTCTCCTTCATATCGTTTGTATTGAAGCTGAGGGAAGTTGCAACTGATTGTTTCTTCTCATCCCCACTTGATGAATCCTTTGGAGCTGGCTTGCATATCTCCTCCTTCTTCTCCTCCTTCTTCTCCGCCGTATTATTGTCACTGTTATTTCTATTGTTGTTACCGTTGTGTGTACACTTCTTCTTGGCGGCACGGCATGCTTTACAAGCTACTACTTTCGTACCATTGGACCAATTCTTATGCTTTCTTGTTGTTGTAGTGGATTCATTACTATCAATTGCAGGGAAGGGGGCAATTGAGGGGACGTATTCCACAGAAATATTGTTTGCCGAGGAAGAGGACGTATCTCTTGCCGTTCCACCAAGACGTACAATCTCTGTAAATGTACGTCAATATAGACGATAAGATATATTAGTATGATCATGATCAAGGAACAATGTATTGCATTGCAATGCAAAAACATCAAAAAGCATACCCAAAATAATGCATACAAAGTTGCAAGAGGAACAATATAAAACTTACCGGCATCTAATTGTTCTAAATGATTGTGTATATTACGAAGAATCTCATCCCGTTCTTGGATGATACGTTGTTCGTGTAAGAGGAAGTTATTACGTTCCGTCTCAAGTTGTGTTCGTGTTGTAAGTTGTGACGATGGCATTTTTTATATATTGTTCTGCGGAAAAGAATTGATGGGAAGATTGTACACTGGATAAGCAAAAAATGTAAGATATATTGCACAATATACCAGTAACAATACACAATACATCACTTACCTCCTTACTTGATACTGCAATGAGAAGAATATCTACTGCTTGGATATCCAATTAATTACAGACTTCATTCTCACCTATCGATAAAAAAGTTTCTGCAAAAGTTTTTTTACTTTAAAAACTCCTCCCCTCCTACATACCCTACACCCCAACATGATATTGTGCTCATTGGTTCATATGACAACAACTACGAGACGAATACTTCTTGTACATCTAAGATATTTTATGAGAGTGGCAGGATGAGCGAGGATAAAAATCTAGGGGTCTCTGAGGTCCTATCCCTCACGTCCCTCTTGTCTTGAAGAGTCCTCTTCTCCTCACCGTATCAATTTGTTTGGCAGTATCATATAATTGTTTTTAGTAGTTGTACCTTTCCACCAACCCAATGCAGAAAAAAACACGTGTGATGTAATCTAGGGAGGAGAAGTGACGGCTTCAGCCGACACTATATGCACGAAAAAACAGCCAAAACAAATCCCGAAAATCGCATGATCAGTTGAGATTGCTTTGCGTGTACTTGCGTAGAAGTGGTATCATAATTTCAACAACGCACCAACTGCAACAGGATAGGTATAATTGTTGTATATTTCGTTTTCCATCGATATATGATATTTGTCTAACTATCTTTTGTCTCCTTCATATTCATATATTGCAACTAATATTTATTATCATACAGAGATAGAATAATTATGATTACCACCAGCGGCGGCAGCCCATCCCCTGCTCCACGTAAATCATTAAAACGAAAAGCTGATAAGCAATTAACTCCCCAGCTACAAGAAATAGAAGATAATGAAATTGAAATACAGCGTTTAATTGATGGGCAGCGTCAAACAGCATCCTATTTAGGTGCTCTTTGGCGAAGTCAGAATCAGATGAATATCAATCAGTTTAATTATAGTAGTAGTGGATATGACAATGTTAAAGCTCAGGGGAGTTTAACCTTATTGAATCGTCAAAACGATGTTTGGTTCACCTCTAAGACAACTGAATCAGAAACGCAGTTAAGCTTTAATAGCAATTTCTTCAGCGAAGAGGCAATCAAGCGTCGTCTTCGTACTCATATGATTAAGAGCGATAAGATAATGAGGGATTGCAATAAGATATTGAGGGATTGTAAGATTTCCAAGAATCAAGATGATGAGGTTGTTGGTGGCGGATCTACTCGTATCTTGGCTCAGGCGACTCCTCAGACGGCACCGCTATTCGGATTTGGGAAAAGTAATCCTAACCCTTCTATGGGACCTTTGAAAAGGGATGTTTTTATGTTTGGATCAAATAGTACTCCTGCTACCCAGTTTCCAGCTGCTTTGGGAGGCAGCAGTGAACCTCAGAAGACTAAGCCATCGCTTTACGTGTTTAAGGCAGGTCGCACCCAGTCTTCCACTCCTCAGACGACTGAACAAGCACGGCGGCTATTCGTATTTGGGGATAGTGCACCGCCCAAAAGTGCAGTATCCGATGGACATCCATCGATTTCACAAGCTGCTAAATCGTCTAATGCTTCAAGTGAATCATTTACTGTCCCCAAGACTTCATTTTCATTAAAGCCAATCGGAACATCTGCACGGACTCGTAGACAGAGAACCAAGAAGAAGTCCTTACGTAGGAAGCCAGTGCCCACTCTCTTTGTGGCGGCGCCGGCATCATTAAGCAGAAGTGCTAGTGGTGATGTATTGAAAGAAAGAAAAGCTACCAAGCTATCACCGCCCAAGACTCTTCCTCCAAAAGCAGATCATAATATCATTAAGCAAAGGAAGATTCTCAAAGTGAAGCGAAGATCAGCAACTGGCTCTTCAACCGATAAACCGAATAGCAGCAGCAGACCAACTTCAAATTCTCCGCAGCGTGATGAGAAACCACATAAACCAAGTCCTCCCCCTTCTCCGGTTCCAAAATCAAGTGCTAGTACATCGTCGTCAGACACTGATGAAGTGCTCCTCATCAAAATGCGTGCTACGCTGCTCGCAAGAGTTGATCAAGGATGGGCAAAGAAGGCCAAAGGTACATTACATGTATACCAGGCAAAGAGTAATAGTAAGAAGCGATGGATTGTGCTAAAGAACAACAACAACGAGTGCATCTTAAACTTATTGGTAGAACAAATGCTCAACTTGAACAAATTAGTCAAGCAGTCAAACAAAGGGACTGCTGCTTACATAAAGTATTCGGTTAAGAAAAGAAACAGTACAGAACCCTTGCTGCTCCAAGTTATGCCTGAAACGTTGGACAAGTTGTATTCTGCCCTTCTTGATGAGTAAGGATGAGAAGATTCCTCTAATTTTATGATCTATATGGTAGAGTTTGGATATGTTTATATTGTCAAGTGAGAGTACTGTAAATGTGAGATTTTGTACTATTGAACATGTGCAAGTGGTGAAGATTAAAGTAAAGTCTATTGTCCTATACAACCATTTAACGATGTACTTTAACACAGTTAGAGAAGAATGCAGAGAGTTATCTTAAACACTTTCGATATGAACAAGCAACAAATAATGGTTTGCAAAAGCTTTACAGCTTATCAATCATTCTTAGACGATTGGATCGCCGGTTGAGGGGGGGAGAGCTTAAAGAGTCTATACATACACAAAACACATTAAATAAGATTAGGTATGCACTAGATAGTAGAATACTGTAAACTAAAAGCGTTTATAGTTACTTCTTATCTACTTAAGTGCAATAGCCCAAATCATCCACCCCACACTTCTACTACAAGTATGGATTTCTTCTCCTACTCCCTCCACCCCTAGCATTACCCTCCGAAACAACATTAGCACCACCAACATGAGCAGGATGAACGAGTGCACCCTTAATCCATTCTCCCTTGGTCACCTTGCTCCGATACATCCCATCCTCTTCAATAACATTCATCCAATTCCATCCCTCATAGATAAACTCACGTGTATTACGTATAGTATTTACTGACATTTCAGTACGTGATAGATATAATGCATTATGAATTTCAGGTGGGTAGGATTTGTGTGAGGGGATTGGTATGACTGTTACTTGTGGATTGAATTGTATACAACTCTTATGCAGTGATTTCTTGAGGGTCAACTTCTTCTTCTTGGGGGATTTCTTCTTATTAGTAGCTAAAATACAATTAGTAGTGATACATAATGGTGGTTCGGATAATGTTGATGGAGAGTCATCATAATCATTATCTTGACCTAGCGGTGGTAGTAAATCTTCTTGGGGATCTTGATTGAACTTGAGCGGGACGGTATAGTGAGATGATGTATCCGTAGACGATGATGCCTGACGTCTCGTGGTACGCTGTCTAAGCATATCATCCTCTTGTGAATCCTGATCGTCGCTATCACTGCAACTCGCAGTACTTGAACTTGATGTATCAGATGATGGGTAGGATACCCTACGGCCACTCTCTCCCTTCACCAACACCTTCTTCTTCCCTTGAGTAGTACGAGGATGATCTATCCCAAGTTTGAATAGCAATCTATTACGGATTGCACAATCAGTGGATGATGATCTACTCATCTTGAGTGGGGCTATACCTGGTCGTGTTGTTGTAGCGATGATGGCACCAACCCTTGTGATTGGTGTCCGTTGAATGATTGCCATTATTGCAATTAAAACCTACGACGGCGATATGAAATAACCTACCGCCGCCAGCAATCACCCGACGATCAAACAGCAACTCCTCGGCTGTTTAAACCACTACACTACCACCAAGCCCAGCAACCCTCTCTAGTTGTGTGATTGTGATACAATCATAAAGCTTGACAGATGGCAGATTGCTGGGGTATTAGCTGACACCAGTGTCTCTGGCGTCATAGTCACACAAAGGCTGTTCTAATTATTACTCATATCTTATCTCTTGCTCAGAGGTTTCTTTTTTTATTTAGCAGTAAACAACTCACACCTCTAACAATCTAATCAATCTACGTGCTAGATTGATAATGGAAATGTGATCTGGATATACTTTCAATTGAACCTACAATAGATAAAGGGATGACAAATCCAAGGCGGTGTCTAAGCTTTGCTGCAAAACAAGTCAACAACTCAGAGAAGTTAAATGCTTGTAGTCTTGTGAGTAGTAGATAAGTCTAGACTTTGTATGTTCAATGTATACCTATACAGCTCGTCTCAGTACAAAATCTTTTATCTTCCCCTGTCCTTCTTACCACCCTTTAAACCCAACCAACTTCCATTCCCCTCCTTCTGATGTATTCGATATGAATATCGTACTCATAACTCCTCGGCCTCAAGATAGATCACAAAGATCCTCGATGCAATATACTCGAGCCATACTCCTCATATTCACTCTTACTAACCCACATATTCTTAAACGTTGCCAAACTAGCCAATATAGACCCACCAACCCCTGGAAGATGCGCGTCATTACAATTTGTGATGATGAAAGAGAGGAGATAGTAACTTTTGTTAGTACATATGGCTTAAAGGCAATTCAAATAAAGGGAAACGAAGATCAAATGAAGTAGTCAATTCGCCGAGACTGTATATTGAACACACGAAATCACATGATAAAACAATACTAACGCGGACTTTCATGCACTCTCTTTTCGTTCTGGTGGTGCCAATATACGTATCTTCGTCCGATCAGGTGCACGTTGTCGTACCTCATATAATAATCGATCACCCAATCCAGGTGTTAATGTCGTCCCTCCACTCAAAACAATATTAGTAAATAATGTTGATCGTAAATCCATATCAGATGATAATATAGATGACAATAATACATCTTGTATAGATTTTTCTTCAGATCCGATAATTGATGGTTGGAATAATACCTCGGTGGATCGATATCGTTCATTGGATAGATTAATTACTTGTCCGTCCGGTAGTTGATATTGTGCCTTCACACGTTCATCTGTATTACGTGCCATATCATAATCATTTATTTCCTGTGTTGGTACATTATTAACATAACATACCTCCTCTTTCATTGATGTACAAAAGTCTAATTCGGCAGTAGTTGATAATGCCAATCCATTCTTACGCATTAGTAGTGATAATCGATTGGTGACATCTTGTCCACCTATATCACTTCGTACTATTGAATGTGGTAATGCATATCCTTCATAGACTGGTATACAATGCGTAACGCCCTCGCCTACATCTAATACAACGCCTGTGGTACGTCCTGAGGCATATAGTGATAATACCGCAGGCGGGGCGACGAATAAGGCCGGAGTGCGGAATGTTTCAAAGAATATCTCTGCTAAGTGTTCACGATGGGATGTTGGATTGTGTGGTGGTTCAGTTAATAGGACGGGATGTTCATCCATTTTGGCATTTAGATTTTGTTTGGAGTATATGTGCTGTTGCATTTATTGATATGGTGGTATTGCATTGGGGTGTATTGTGTAAGATAAACGTATGATTTGCAATATATACCCCAACAACATTTCACACCCAATAAATTTTCACATAACACAAATACACAACGCAAAACAAACTCACCTCCCAAAGTAATTCCATAGCATCCCATCCACCATCAACAACCTTACCTCTATCCATTGGATATTCTAATAAGAATGCACCACGATGTTCATCTAACTTACGTCCAACATAATAGGATGTTGTACCACCTGCTTGTCTTGTACTACTTTTGCCTAGTGTTGATGATTTAGTTTCCTCACCTTCCAGTGCTCCTCCTGGCATTACCCGTTGATGCTTTGGATGGCCTACTTTTGTCCCTATTGTTACCTAATTATATGATATACATGATAACACAAGTATGCATAATATACATATATTAGTGGAGAGTATAAATACATACAGCTGCCAATGAAAATAAATGTTGGTTCATCTAAACTTACCTTGGGTTTCGTACCGCCTGCAAATCCAGCCTTCATTGATGAACTGCCGCAATCTATAACTATTGGCTGATTTAACATTGCAGCTGCTGAGGTACTTCCTCCAGTGGTAGAGGTTGTTTGGTCTGCCATTTTATTGGTATTATTGAGTTAGTTGCAATAATGTTGAGTTGGAAAATTATGAGAGTGTGAGTTGTTGGTATCCTTCGATTTGTTACTTAACTTGTGGCAGTACGGTGCTTCGAGGAGTTAGATAGTTGAAATTGGAGTTGTGTTAATTATATTATTGTCGACTTAACATATCATATATCAGTGTGTATAATACCTACATTACGCTGCCGTTGCCTAAGTAGTATCGATCTGGAACAACAAACATAATCTCCAAAAAATATTTTTTACTACATAATATCACATGCACCATCTTTGACTTTGATATACCAGCCTATCAAATATTACAAACAAGCACCATGAAGTTATGTGCAGCATGTCATCAAGATTTGCCAAAAGATAAGTTTAGTAAGAAGCAATGGAAGTTAAATCAGCGTAGATGTAAAGTATGTGTTGGTGATAATCGAGAGGTACAGCCCCTTCCACTCTCGCCTCCTCCGAATAATAATAATGGACCGGCCAATGATAATGAGTCTAATGACGGTGGAATTGATAACCTGCTAGAATCTATGAGTATCAATAATCATCGTGAAATGATACCAGTATCTGATGAGGATATCTTCAAACAACCGCCACTAGATGAAGACTGTCCAATATGTTTCATTAGAATGCCATCACTGTGGACTGGGTATAAATACATGTCATGTTGTGGAAAAATAACATGCAGTGGGTGTGTTTATGCAGAAAAGAGAAGTAATGGTGGTAAGCTGGGACTTTGTCCATTTTGCAGAACTCCGTCATCTACTACAGACAAGGAGATTGTTACAAGGAATAAGAAACGAGCAGGGATGAAAGATCCAATGGCAATATATAGTCTTGGATGTAAGTATGATCGTGGGAGTTATGGCTGTCCACAAGACTATGCAAAGGCATTAGAACTTTGGCATCGGGCAGCAGAGCTTGGTCTCATTTCGGCTTATTACAATATTGGTAATTCTTACTTGCATGGCACAGGTGTACAAAGTGACATGAAGAAGGCTAAACACTATTGGGAACTAGCGGCTGTGCTTGGTCATGTAGGAGCGAGGCACAATCTGGGTGTTTCAGAGAAACACAAGGGAAATATGGATAGGGCAATTGAAACATTATATAATTTCCGCAGGGTTAGGACACAGTGGTTCTCTGGAGGCAATCAAAGAGTTGTTCACGAAAGGACATGCAACAAAAGATGATTATACGAAAGCTCTACGACTTTTTCAAGCATACCTGGATGAGATTAGAACCACCCAGAGGGACGAAGCTGCTGAACATAGTGATGGAAAGTACAAGTATTATTAGATTCAAGATTACAATCAGTGCACCTTTTATACTAGATTCATTATATTCTAGCTATGTATGAATTGATGTTGTGAAATAAGTGAAGGTTGTGATCCACTCACAGCCTTACTTTCTCCTACTTCTTCTCGATTGAATGTGCACTACTAAAGCCTAATCTTGTCCCAACTGCTACTCGTCCTTGCCTTCCCATGACCACTGTTATAACTAGGATACACTGTTCCTCGACCGCCAGCATATGTTCCACGACAACTTGAATATGATGATGATGTTGACATCCTGTTTGTACTGAATAAGTCATAGCCAATCTCGTCCGCAAGGAAATCATCAGAAGAGGATGCACGACCATCCCAATTGAACTGGAACAAATCATCACCTGGATCCTTGGATGATTGAGTGTTACTATCAGACTCTGGCGAAAGTAGTCCTTGAAAAGTATCAGTTGTAGTATCTTGTTGCAAAGAAGTAGCGTCGTCTTTACTCGGTGGCATTACCACTTCATTGTCAATTACTCCAACTTTGACTAAAACGAAGGGTTCTTGCAGCATTTGTTCCTTCTTCTTCTCTTCTTGACTTTTGCTACTAATGATAACTTGTGTAGGCGATGGTAATGTTTGAGTAGAACTCGTTGCAAGTGAAAAAGTGTCTAAACTTGTCGGAGGTCTGGAGTAGATATCCTTAGACTTGACTTGGTTGAAAGACTTGATTGGTGAGAATGAACTATCATTCAATACTTCGACTCTAGTCTCTTGAACTACTACTCGTTCTTCCTTCATACTCGTGGACGGTGAGTCTGCAAAGGTCACACGCTTTGCCTTGATGGGAGAAAACAAACCAACTCCTGCCTTGTTGGTATTCTCCTTGTCAACAGAATCATCATTATCATCTTCTCTGCCACTTATTAAATCAAAGATGATTCTCTGCCGTTCATTGAGTAACGGAGCTGACTGTTGCTGTGCATTGTTGTTGGAAGTATCAATCATATCATCTTCATCCTCTCCAATACAAGGCTGCTCGGCTGACTTCTGCTTCTTCTTCTTGGTTATCTTCTTTCGACGAGGCATTCTGACTCGAATGGCATCTGAAGACAAGCTTCTATCACTATCACCATCATCATAATCGATATTATACAAGCCATTGCCGAGAGAAGCAACAACTGTGCCTTTGTACCACCTTCGACCCTGACCTCTGTATCGAGCTTCAATTCTTTGTCCAACCTCAAAGGCATCAACGCCCTCCTCTTCTTCTTCTTTGGTAGGTGATTCATCAACTTCTTGCTCAGTCATGGCACCCTGAATCACACCACATGCATTCGTAAATGCCTTTCGCTTTGGTACTGATCGACGAGAGTCAATAGATTCTTCTTCCTTTATCGACACAATCTTCTCAGCCGTGGTACTCTTATCCTTTGTGAAACATGACAACTCAGTGGGTGTACTGTCACGAGTAAAGTCCTCACGCATGAAGCAGACTACATCTTTCCTGTTAGTCAGAGTTGAAAGGAGAAGAGAGAATGAAAGTATGAGGAACAAGCCAGTATTAAAGAAAAGTTCAAGCTCTACAAAGAGGGAAGACTCTACTTACTCCTGAATCTTAATGTAATCTGCAACAAAGCCATAGTTGGCAAGACTACGGTATAGAGACGTGTATTTGGTAGTTCGAAAGTATCGACTTAGCAGAGGCTGCAACGGTGTGTCCTAGTTTGAGATTAGAATGAAGAGTGTGAGATTAGACGAAGGTATTAAATAGTGTATCAACACCTCAGCTCTTACCCTCTCCTTGACAATGAACGAATCTCCCTCCTCATTCCAACAGAGTGTATCAGGATGATTCTCATCAGCATCCATGATCATGGCATGCAGCTTTTGTGCAAAGTTCAACTTGTTGGTTCCACTCTTCTTAGTACTACTACTACTAGCACTTTCAATAACAACAAGAGAGGTGCATGGATCAGGAGACTTGGTCTTTTGCACACTAGTTGGGGTGACATGGTTAGTTGTCTTGGCTGATTGACGACGAGATGGAGCTGTTCGTTTGGACTTTGATGTCACCCGGGAGGGTGTATTGCCTTTGACAGACATCTTCTTCTGACCACCACGACTATTACTCAAAGTAGTATCACTCTTTCTCTTCTTCTTCTTGACAGGATCCTCGCCCAAATAACTTTGAATATCACTATCAAATGTAACACTTGCCTTCTTTGCAGACGACTCGCGTCCACGCTTCGGCCTTGTCTTGTGCTGCTTTTCGGGTTGTTGATTAGCACTTGCTGTTGAAGAAAAGGATGCCGAAGTACTAACTGAAGTACTACTTCTCGATGGCCTACTTGCACCACCAATCACACGATGGGAAGAAGACTTCTTCTTTCCCTCCTTCTTTTGTGACAACTCCTTCATTGTGGGCAAAGTAATACCATGTGACTTTCTCATATGATTACTAATACATGCACCAGCACATTGTGGACTCTTCCATGCAAACTTCTTTGAACATTTGGGACATTGCCACTCTGTCATGCCATTTGATTTCACTACTTGTTGTGCATCAGCTTGTTTCTTCTCTGATGGTCGAGCTGCTCTAATTGTGGTAGTCTTCTGTTGTGACGAACCAGCACGAGGTTTGACACTCTTCTTCGTCTTCTTTACGGGAGTTTTAGACTCCTTCTTTTCCTTCTTTATCACAGTAGAAGATGTTGTTGAAGTAGGGGATGGTTGAGCTTTGACATCGGAAGAGGCATGTGGATGTGACAACTTGACAGTACGAGCTTTGGATTCTCTATTCTTAATCTCCTTCTTCACGACAGTGGCAGTGGAGCTCTTCTTCTTATCCTCAGTAGACATCTCGTCTGTAGCATCATCGTCATTTGTATTGACTGGTAAACCACTGCTGCTTCTCGTTGGACGAGCCTCCTTGTCAGTTGATGAATTACTTGTACTACTACCATCATCCACTGCCATATCCTCATCATCTTTAGATTGGTCTGATTTCTTCCTCCGACTTTCCCATCCTAGCTTTGCAGCTTCCCTACGGACAGTGGAGATACTCTTCTTACTAGTCTTCTTCTTTTTATCTTCTTTGGATTGTGTTGTTGAGATGGGAAGAGAGGAGGGAACATCTACCTCGTCGGCTGGGGAGATACTTTGTTGATGTTGCCAATGTTGAGCATTCTCCCTCCTTCGTCTAATATCATCTTGGATTTCTGTATGGCAGAGAAGATTGGGGATGAGTGATTGTGAGTATATGCATATTAACAATACCAAAATACAAACAATATCAAATCAACACAAGCAAACTAGCATCAGACTACTCACTTCTCAAGGCAGCATCCTCATCAACCTGAACAAACGTCATATCCTTCTGTACATTTCCCCTTCCACTCTTTTTGTAAAATCGTCCACCATTCTTCTTGAATATGTTTATAATTTTAGTTGCCATGCGTTTCTCCTCTTCTCGTGTATCATTATTATTCATTTGTTGAAAATGTGTATATAATACTGATTTGTAGGTTGGATTACTTAGGGATAGGAATGTATCATTCTCTTGATATTGTTCTTCTTGTTGTTGATTGGAGGGTATTGTGGCAGTTTGCATTGTTGAAGAGGTACTGTTGGTGTTTGTATTGCAAGTAGATGTGGTAGTAGATGATACTGATGTTGCTTGTTTGGTAGATTTGACAGAACGATGGATAGACTGTCTTCTGTTGCTACCTGCCATTGAGGATGATGTGGAGGTTGGAGAAGAAGTTGCTGTATTGCATTTTGTAATTGTATTGGTACATGATGACACCGCCAGAGTAGATTTAGATTTAGAATCTTTACTACTAGCAGATTTTGTAATATCTTTATCATTCTTCTTTGATTTATACTGCCGTGTAGATTTATTAGACTGTTTGGTAGTTGTCGTTGCAACGATATCTGCTGATGGCTGTTTGACAGTATCACGATGATTGGCAGTTGCCAACGATTTTGACTGGTTATTGTTGGTTGCGGTAGAGGAGGAATCACTCATCATCTTCTCGTCGGCACGGTGAATACCACCATCAAATACTAGTGGCATAATGTATAATACTAATGATATAATATGATAATCCTTGGGATAGAACAATGGAGTAATAAGAAGGAGGTGTGGTTGATTGTTATTAGTTATTATGTTGTTGTTTTATTTTTGAGCGATACTATGTATCGCTGTTGTATCGCTTTTGTATGATGGAACTCGTAGAAAAGAGATATCTTGGCGATATCACTAAGATATTTTTCATTATGCCAGCAACAACGTGTGAATTGCAGTTGTGATAGCAGAAGATAGCAGAGAATAATCAGGCGGCTTGATATCGATAAAATAGATCATAATACCACCTACAGTTCATAAAATATGCCTAAGACAAATGATGTTGCTTCGGCGGGAGGCGGCAGCGGAGTCGACAAGCCAATAATAGAAAAGCTACAAGCAATGAAAGTCAGTGATGGATTTTCTAATACATCAACATCACCTGTTTATTTATTATCTATATGTGCCAACTGTGGCAAGGGGTATAATAATCTCAAAGCATGTGCAGCATGTAAGTTAGTAAAATATTGCAGTAAAGAATGTCAAAGTGCTCACCGACCACAACATAAGAAGGAATGTAGGAAACGTGTTGCTGAATTGCACGATGAAATGTTATTCACAGTTCCTCCGCAAAAGGAGGATTGTCCTATCTGCTTCTTACGCATGCCGTCATTATGGACAGGGTATAGTTATAATTCATGTTGTGGAAAAGTTATATGCAATGGATGCATTTATGCAAACATGAGATTGGGTGATTTGTGTCCTTTTTGCAGAACTTTAGCACCTTCTTCGGATGAGGAGATAGTTGGAAGAATGAAAAAAAGGGTTGAGGCTAAAGATTCAATAGCAATATATGGTCTAGGATGTTGCTACGATGATGGATTATATGGCTTACAACAAAATCGTGCTAAGGCATTAGAACTTTGGCATCGGGCAGGAGAGATGGGTAGTAATGATTCGTATCATAATATTGGTAATGCTTACTTGCATGGCAGAGGTGTAGAAAGGGATATGAAGAAGGCTCGGCATTATTTGGAATTGGCGGCAATAAAGGGTGATGATACTGCAAGGTATAATCTAGGTGTTTACGAGGAGAGGGAAGGCAATATGAACAGGGCATTAAAGCACTGGATGATTGCAGTGAGAGGTGGAGATTCTGACTCTCTTGAGGCGACCCAAGCATTATTCAGGGACGGACAAGCAACAAAAGATGATTATACAAAAGCTCTACGACTTTATCAAGCATATCTAGATGAGATTAAGAGTGATCAGAGGGACAAGGCTGCAGCTGCATTTAGTGATAATGACAAGTACTATTAGATCTATATTAGAGGAGAAACAAGTTTTGGGACGAGAGAGAATCGGATCATATTCATTCGAGCTGGCAACCCCAGCTCCAATCCAAGCCGGCAAGAGATGATGAACATCAATTATAATGGCAACGACCTCTTCGTCATCATAGTATACTAATCGTCACATTAGCACATATTATACGAGTGGCAGGTATCTAAATTTCACTTTACTTTGGCTATTTTCACATCCTATCAATACAATATAACAATACACTTCTCTACAACTACAACTAATAACTCTCTTCCATCGACATAACAGTATAAGGATGAACTTCTTGTTACCGCCGCTACCAGACCCATACCTCATCTTTATCGTCTACATGCAAAGATCTTCAAACGTCAATGCGGCATGACATTCGGTTGATACTCTAGATCTTCTTGATACTAAAGCATTCGTCGATGGATGTTGAACAGCATCTTGAAGTACTTTATTATGATCAACCGTCTTGCTTGTAAGTTTTGCTTTGTTCACGGCAGGTATCGAGTAATAGAGAAATGGATCCTGTATCTTTAGTAACTTGAGGTCGTCTACATTGAACTGTCTGATATCAATCTCTTTACATTGTTGGTCGTTGGTCGAATCTGGTGAGGCAGTCTTTGTCGGAACTTGAATCTGCTGAAGAACATGAAACATCGATTCGTATTCCTTAGTCATCACAGGTTTGGTCATAGTATCGGTATGGTTTATGTTTTGAGATTCTTGATGAAGATAGAAGTAGATATATAAGAGGAAGAAGAAGAGGATGATAGTGTTATATTACTAACTCGAGGACAGAATAGATAGAATTTATGTTATGATGTTGAAGTGGATATTGTCTCAAAGATATAATTCACATAACCTCTCCGCCTCTTCTCTCAACCTCAACTCTCTCTTCTACACTTAACCTCTCAGCCCAAGTTAATCAGCCCAAATGAGTGAAGCGTTGAAGTTAACTCCACTAACTTGATGCTCTTGATGTTGAGTAAAACTTATGTGAGACGTAAGACAATTAGATTTGTCACATACACCACTTCGTTCGTTTTGATCGATGGTATCCTTTTATGAGAGTGAGAGCTGGGTACACACAGGAGGGGTGAGGTGCCATGTCCAGAGCATATGTACCTTGGTACACTTTACCCATTCTGAGCTGGCGGACGGACACATACTACCACTAACAAAGTCCAGAATATGTGTACCTGGGTACATTAACCCCATCTGCTCTGGCGGACGGCCATGTACCAGGGTATCCTAATCCCCTATGAACAATCATATGCATCGGTATTCAGGTCACTATTTGGAAGGGGGGAGAACCTAATGGAAACTATATGTCCAGGAAATATGTACCATGGTACACTTGACATCTACCTTCTGGCGGACCAATTAGCCCGGACATGTACCTAGGTACATTTAAAATCTCTCTGGCGGACCAAAAAGCGTACCCGGGTGTTTCTACGTAGGAACTAGTAGGATCCAAGGATACCTCACCCCTCCTGTACACACATAATATTGAGGCCCGTTTCCCGGTCTTACTTTTAGCGTATTTTTTTGTGTATTTTTGATCTGTATTTCGAATAGCGATAAACGGTATCGCCAAATACAGACCCTATTTTTGGCAATACAGCTCGAAATAGGATCCCCAAATCCCAATATTTGTGTCTTTTCCTGTATTTTTCCCGCTTTTATGATTCAAACATCAACTTTTCTCCCCACCCAATGACAATAGACGGTGCAATTGCAATGCTCTCTGCCACCTCATACCACCACGCTACGAATACTGAACGTCATACTGACGTGGTTAATGTGAGAGCATGAACTGGGGCGTTGCCTAGAGGGCCTACATTTACATCGTATCGTCCCTATCTTATGCACAACAACTACCCATCACTCGATCCTATTGCCATGACTACATTCTCCAGAATCTCGCCTGCTAATCAATTTGAAAAGGATTTGCAAGAGGTCGATGACTTCGACCTCGGCCTTACAGCTGCTCTCTTATGTTCAGCTCAAATCGAAATTGCAAACCTCCAGCAACTACACAAAGACTTAATCGATGTTGTAGAGAGGACGGAGAGGAACAGTCGTTATTGGAGTAGTAGAGGAAAGAGCCGCCATAAGAGTAAGACACAACGATTGCAATGGGCTGCCGATACTAACAACGATGATGGTATCGATATTGGTAGTAGCGGTAGTAATAGTATCGGTGGTGGTAATTTAAAATCAAAATTCACATCATGGGAGTTTATACGTGATAGTATCTCGGATAGACTATTCCGTAGGAAGTACCGTATGTCGAAGGCACAATTCAATCTCCTTTGTGATAAGATTCGGGAGAAGATTGGTGATGATGCATTCCGTATCAAGAATACACAAGCATTATGTGGATACACAAAAGTTGCCATCGGATTGCGCATTTTGTGTGGCGGTAGTTACTTGGACCTAATAGGAAGAGCATATGATGTCCAAGCACCCAAGAGTATATACAAGTACTTCCATACTTTTATTGACTGGATTAACAAGACATTTGACTATCCATGGATGTCATTACTTCAACGACTCAATACTAATAATGGAGATATGATAGCTCTTCAAAAGCTAGATGAAATTAGCGGCAACTTTGCAGTTGATTCAGGTGGATCATTTTTAGGATGTATCGGAGCAATCGATGGTATTGCAATTAGAATTAGATGCCCTACTAAGGAGAAGGATGGTGTTCATGATCCGGGTAACTACTTCTGTAGGAAGAACTTCTATGCTCTGAATGTACAAGCTATATGTGATCGTCAGAAGAGGATACTGTGGATAAGTCCAACACATCAAGGTTCATCTCATGACTCGACGGCATGGGCACAGACAGAACTGCATGATCTATTAGTAGAGTTGCATGACGTATTAAAGGAGCGTGGTCTCTTTCTAGTTGGAGACTCGGCAGATCCTATATCAACATATTTACGAGCATCTTCTTAATCGTTCTACTCTTGTTTTTGGGAAGGTCGATGAGTTTACTGCTCTTGAATTTGTTGTAGATGGCGTTGACCAACTTCGTCAGTTCCTTATACTCCATCACAGGAGGAGATTTGTTAGTGTTCATCTCTCCAACCTCTTGTAGTTGTTCAACAAAGGTAGCAGTATCAACCGTTATCTTTGGCAAGTTAGTTTCAGATAACGGTTCATCATCGTCGTCATCGTCATCGGCGGCGGCAATACCATCGTTATCATTACGATTATCGTTGTCATCGTTATTATTATTAGCAATAGGAGGTGGAGGATCGGGAGATTGCTCAGCTTGGAAACGATGTGCACTGGCTTCGGCGGCGCTGACATCGGCATTAGGGGATGATACGGAGGCCATGGTATATGTATAGGATGTGTATTTTATGTCAGCATTGGAGAGGGTGAATCGTCGTCATGATTGTTGATGAGCTGGTTATTGCAAATAATTCAAAGTTGATGGCTGAGGAAAAGAAAAAATGACTTTCTTACTAAACGGGTGGATCTTTTATTCAATCTGGGACTTCAACCTGAGATTTGTTTAGGTATGACGGCGACAACAGATTCATTCCCAAAATACATACACCCCCCCGTTGAATGAGTTGGATGAGAGTGAATTATCGTAGGTTTGTTGTTAGTGGTTCATCATATCAGGTACGGTATGATGATACACCGCATATTCGTTTCTATTATTGTTGTTGCAGCTTCTTGTTGTAAGATATGTGATTCATTTGTCGTCAAATCATATCTGCCATCCAACAACTCATTGCAAAAGAAACACCTATCAAAGTATCGAGTGAACAATAACATCAAGCATTCCTATTCATCATCAAAACTTCATGTAGTTGATAACAACCGTGGTATAGAATTAAGCAATGTCTTCTATGATGATACCGACATGGCATTCTCAGCATGGGAGTGGCAAAATGGATTAGGTGAGCTTTGTATTGTGATTGTGTGATGTCTATTATTACCTACACCAGCTGCAAATATCTGCTTTGTATTTACCTCACAATCTTCTCTATTCTTTCTTCTACTAGGTGCACCTGCGGCGTTGATAGCTGGTGCCGTGTTAGTAACATTAATGGAAACACGTGAAGATTATGCACCAAAGTCAACAGATGGCAAATGGGTACGAATTGGGAAATTACTATATCGATTTTTATTGGCATCATCGTTTGGATTGGAGGTAGTATCAATCTTTGTTTCAACAGTAACGGGTAGTGTATTATTAGGCCATGGACAAGCAACAAAATCAGCATCGGTTGGATATACATCATGCTTGGGTCTATTGCATCATCATCATGAGTTTGAGTTTCTTACAATACAAATTGGATTTCTCCAAGGCTTGTTACATTGGTTATATTCAGTAGCACTGGACTTATTCATACCAAAAGAAAACGAAGATAAGAGTGCACGAAGGATGAATGTATTCCTGGCTAGTTGTTTAACAAGTCTTTGTGTATGGATATTGGCGTTCTATAATCATCATTTGAACTTTTATTCAGATTATGCACATATGTTACGACGGTATTGTGTACTATTCTTCCAACGATATATATGGAGTGGTAAGAATCATCAATTTCGACCATTAAGTTTGATTTATATACCGGCGTTTATACGAACAATCTACCTTGGTTGGAGAGCATTTACTACTCCACCCAATGTTGATGATGAGGATTAACTTCTTTCGTGCATTCTGGGTACAGTACTGAGGGCACATAGATTCAGGAGAATATGTACCTTTACCAATCAACACCAGTTAACAACGTTGAACGGGCTATCGAGGCAGAGGATAATCTTGATCGCCCAATAGGAGGAGGATACTGCACAATAAACAATAATGATACATCGATATCCTTCACCAAAGTGTTAGATAGCAGTGTATCAAAAGAGATGGATCTTCAGGTTAGAGCAAAGAAGGGTCTAAGTGACTCTCTCAGCTTTGTGTCTCGGAGTTTATCTCGAAGGTTCTCCCGACCTATAGTATCTAATGTTAGTGGCCCTAGTGTTGATATGAATGAGCATGTTGTTCATAAAGCTGTTAAGGTAGTCGAATCAACCACAGTCAAAGATAGCAACCGAATCTCGTGGTCCGACCAAACCACTGAGAATCAAGCACATGAATCTTTTCAAAGCAACAACAGAATGCCGTCGGCAGGTCTTGATACAGTTGATGATGATGATGATGATGATGATGACAAGAATGATACTATCAGTATTAATGACGACGATCAGGTGAAGGTAATGCCAGAGGCAGCCTAAGTGCACTTATATATCCTTATGTCTAGGGTAGAAAAATAATAATATAGAACAAACTGTTTGCTCTTTTTATATCTACAACTACACACTCTTGCCTCCTCTATCTTCCTCTCCTAAGTTCTTTGACACAAAGTTAGAACCTATCCCAAATTCTTTCTTCTCCATAAGATGTAAGTAGTAATAAAAATGCAGTATATTAGGCGATTCCTATGCCTAGCAGAATCGCGCAGAAGGCAGATGCTCGGATGTAAGACGGTATCTCCTTCTCAATAAAGCAGATTGCAAGGCGAAGCCATATTGGTCGCCTGCTGTTGATTGTCAACTCTCGTCTCATTATCATCATCAGTGCTCTTATTCCTCTTAATATTGGTCTATATCATCGGCGTTTCATTTAATAAGTCGCATATCCATTGCAATAAAAACTTGATCAAACACCCACAGACACACACATAAAAATTCCACCTATCTCTAGCCTCTTAATTTTTTTACTGAAGGAATCTCTCATAAATGAGTGAACAACTAAATGTCGATACTAATAGAACAACAGCATACAATAGTAATATAAACCACCATAATCAGCGTATCGACCATAGTGGTTTCCTACCAATACAAGAAATAAAAACGGTAGACATATCACGTGTATTAACTAAAGAAACATTGCAAACACAAAGTTCAACGAGTCTAACTTTAACCAACAGTACGAGCAATAATAGTCCTTCGTTTGAGGACGACGAGGAAGATAATACCTCCTTATTTGAATTTCTATACGACGAATCAACTAACGGAGATACTACTAATAACGGCGGCGGTGAATTATTATCACTACCATTAAGTACACTTGAATTGCCTGTAACTCCACCAGTTGACGAATCGCAAGAACAACAGCTGAAACAACAAGCAGTTGCAGCAGCTCAACAACACGTTCCACAAGTACAATCGGGTTTACTACCAATTGAAACCTGCGCGGCAACATTATTAACACCCTACTCTTCCGTATCACTATCATCCGATACCACCCTCAGTAATAATAATAATTTAAATTCCTCCAACTATTCCTCAAGCAATAGTTTGGCATTATCAACAGCCGCGGCTATTGCACAACAATCGTCGAGTGCTACTTTACCCGGAATTAATTCGAATAATTTATTAAATTTAAGTGATATACCAACCTCGTTATCGACGGTAAGTTTAATGTTTGTGCGTGTAAAAAGTTTGTGTGTTTATGTTGAAAAGTTGTGGGATTATTGTCTAACTCTACAATATATGCACCATAAAACACAGGCTGCTCCCAAGAATACTAAGATCAGTCCCAAGAAAAAAGGCAGAGCAAGGTCTAATTCCAAGACTTCTAATAAGAAAAAGTCCCCAAAGAAAAAGGCAGTCAAGAAAGCTGCACCCACTACCGCTAACAAGAAACCCCTACGTCGTCCACGAACTGTAACTATATCCAACTCTGTTGGTAGTTTAATGCAACCTATTATTAACGTGAGTGTGATATAGTCGGATTTTATTTTGTGGTTTTGTATATTTTATGCCCTCTGTTACTAATTATCGCTTTATCCCCCACTCTTCATTACACCTACCCTACAGAATAATAATAACATGGATAATCAAGAAGGTTCACCCGATGATGTGGCGCCACCCCAAGTAACCTCCGGTGTAGCACCTGCAACACATGCCGTTGCTGCACAACAGGGATTATACCATCCACCAAGACCACAAACCTCTGCCAGCAATACAGTATCAACATTATCACCAGCCACTGGTAATATTGAAAATACAGGCCGATGGACAGCCGAGGAACATCGGTTATTCCTCCAAGGTCTCGAACAGCACGGAAAAGGATGGAAGAAAATTGCCACATTAATTAAGTCTCGAACTGTCGTGCAAATTCGTACACATGCCCAAAAGTATTTTCAAAAATTAGCCAAGGCACGTCAGAATGGTGAGGCCGTGCCTGTTCAGCAAGGTGGTGTTGGTCAACATCAAGTTCAAGTGTCGGCTCAAGTGAATAATCATCATCATGCTCCGTTGGGTGTTGATGGTCAACCAGTCGTTACGATGCGTACAACCACCAACCCTATCAGTTCTCAATATCCAGGAACTACTCATAATATGGCATTGGGTAATGATCCAGCATCCTTAGCAGCCGCGGCGGGGAATATTAATATTGCCACCGGTGCTCCGTATACTCAAGCTCGGGGTAGGAAACGTCGTAGCAATGCCGTGCCGGGAGGTACGAAGCGACGTGTTATTGGTAATGTCGTTAGGAGTGCAGTTCGGGAAGGACGGAATGTAAAACGTCAAAAGATTGCCGAGGCTAAACGCAACGCTAAGGGGGAAGCCGCCGCCTCCGCACCCTCTTCGTTACCAAGCATTAAGGAAGATGTACCGGGTAAATTTGATGTGCCTAATCCACTCCCTGCCGTTTCACAAGTATTAGATCCATATGTTGTTACGACGGAGATGGCACCCCCTCCGGCTAATGCTACAGGTGCAGCCAACAGTACCAAGAATCCAGTAGTGCGAGGACGACAGCAAATGGTAAATACGGCCACTCACGGTACCTTGCCCATGGCTGCCTTGGAGGATGCAGTATTCCGTCTATTGACACCCGCTGGAGGAGGATCAGCACCCGGACAAGGTCAAGCCAATGGAGCTGTCGTTAATCCATTAGCAGCCCAAGCCAAGATTGCCGTTAGTCATACTCAGTATGGTCATCCAAGTAGTAGTGGAAATCCTACCCCACCCACTACGTTAACTACTACCACGGGTAATCCCTCACCCACGGGTGTGGCCGACATGTTATTGCCAGGTTGGGTAGATACCAAGAATCCTCCACAGTGGTATGCCGATGGGGGTGATATTGATACATTGCTCGAGGATGCCGAGGCATTAAATTGGTTAAGTGATACGGGTGATTTAAATGAGACGTATCCCCCAGCAATGGTTGAGCCCACTGCTGTGAGTAGCTCATCGAGTACGGCAGTGCCTAGTATTGCAAGTATTGAACCAAATCCTGTGGGAGCTGTGACTGCTCCTCAACAACAGGATCCCACGGGTGGTGTGGTTCATCCAAGTGCCGATAGTTTATCATTCTTGATGGACCCTCCCGAATCTCAGCCATCGGCAGTTGCAGCACCAAATGCTGCTCCTCCAAAACAACTTCCAACATTCCTTGAGGATCCACCGGCACCCGTAGAGCAACCTCCCACATCTGCCACCGAGGCACTCATGGCTGACAATACATCAACTGCCACTGAAGGTATCCCCAAACTTGCCGGTGTGGGTGAAAGTGTTACAAATTTAATGGGCTTTCCTGATGTAGACATGGGTGATGAACAAGCCTTTGTTAGTGCATTGCTTGACAATAAGGGGGAATCTACCATGAGTTTTCCAAAGTTGTCGTCGGTAGGGGCTTTGAATAGTCATGGGAGTGAGGATAAGTCGGAGGAGAAGTAAGAATGTGGGGTAAATTTTGTAGATTAGTAAAGAGTTTAAGAAGGATACACACGTCTGTCACGGATGACAAGTTTTTAAGGGGGGGATTTATTTGGGGTAAAGAAGAGATGCAATGTTAGATGTTAGGATTGTTGGACCTTGTGTATTCATATCACGAGCTAAGAGTATGAATCAAGTCCTAACAAGAGGGTGTGCAAAGAGGTATCTGAGATGACGAGTGTGTTAAAAAGAAATGAAGGGTAAAAGAAAAAAAGGAGCTAGAAATACTGCAGCTTTATATAAAAATATGAATAGAAACAAATTACACAGTATATTTACATTGTAAGTATATTATCTATTTGTCATGCCATATGACATATTGACATCTTCTGTCTAGAAAGCTCATTTATATTACCAAATCATCCAAGATAGAGCTAGATAGTATCCTAGGATTACATGGATGGCCGAGGTCAAGAGCCATTAAGCCTACAATATGCTGGACCAGATGTGATCTCTAATTTGTTGTGGTGGAGAGTCATGAATGTCTTGTGCTCTGAGCACTTTTCAAAAGAATAGTCGAGGTTTATAATGAGGATTAAACACTTAACGCCTATCAAGTAGTGATGCAGCAGCCTTGTCCCTTGCATCGCTCTTCATTTCTTTATTCCGCTCATAGTAGGCGCGTAATGTACTTTCATAATCATCTTTTGTAACGTTTCCCTTCATAAAACCCCGCTTAACATTGTTCAAAGCGCCCTCATCTCCTGCCCGTGCTGCAATAATCACGTGCGCCACCGCACGCTTGATATTGCCAGCATCTACCTCCAAACGACTAAGACTATGTCTAGCCATTTTATCCCCACCCATTGCTGCAAGCTCGCAGTAGTGACGAGCTTTTTTCTTATCTACTTCTACACCTTCTCCCTTCTCGTATGAATTATACAAGGCGTAATAAGCCTTGAAACATCCAAGCTCTCCGGCCTTCAGATATAACTCATTAGCCTTCTGATAATTCTTTGCCACAAGGACATAATTTGATCCACCATTCGAATACGCCATGCCTAACGTAAAAAATGAATTAGCATTACCCTTATCCATTAATTTCTTTAACCTTTTGGGGCCCTCCTCATATGAACTTGGCGGTGGTGCCCTACAGAATACACAAACATCCATACCTTCCTCACTTTTCTCCATAGTAAAAACACAACCGGCACATATGAGCTTTCCACAGCACGGCATAAAAGATTCTGTTTGGCTTCCATGTTGTAGAGGAAGGAAGCAAATAGGGCACTCTTCTGAAAGTGGATGATCTTTGAATAACTTTTCATCATGTAATTCAGCCGCTCTTCTTTCACATGCCTTTTTGTGTTTTGATCGGTGTTTCTTTTTGCACGCGGCGTTGCAATACTTTACCGCCTTACATTTGTTACATGTATTCATATCATCACTATTACCCTCTTTGCCACAACTAGCGCATGTAGACATATTCATTAGAGCCCCACTATCAATACCCTCGGCAATGTTATTCTTTTGTTCACATGATGTGCAATCATTATCGGTATCCTTATTATCCTGAGAGATGATCACTCTCTCGATATCCTTAGTGATGGTATCGATATTGTTGTCCTCGCTTTCTTCAATGGCCGTAGAGCTCATATTTGTATAATTGTCTTATAATTAGCTGATTGTGTCTGTGGTCGTAGTGAGTATGTGTTGATTTTAAAAATGAATGAGCACGTTCTTGCTATACCACCATGAATGCTTCTGCTGCTGATATAGATAGAGAGTGCTTCAACTATTAGATTGACGACAGCTTGTGGCCTCCAATCTTTGAGAGTAGAGAGATTTAGCCCCTGTAGCCTGTAGTAGCTAGCACGGGGGGGGTGTCTTTAGTTTATTTAGCACGGCATGTGTTTGCTTGGAAGGGCGGGATGCCCGGGGACACCAAAAGGAGACGTGCACCGTGCATCTCAATTCCAACTCACCTTAGACTTTTGACAGTGATTTGCTCTCATAAATTTATAAAGAAGTCAATAGATAATATACTAAAACAATATAATTACTCGATAGAAGACAATAATATAATCATGGCCATCAAAAGAAGAAGTGCAGCAAACAACAATAAAACCGCGGCAACGAAGAAGGATGATCTTCCCATCTTCCTAAAAAAGGTAAGAATTATTTTTTACTAATCATCACCTTGAGGATTTTGCAGGACTGTGAGAGTTTGGGTTGATGGTGGTATGTTTATGGCCAGTTTTACAACCTCTTGCAATGTCTGCAGGTTTATACTTGCTAGGAACGTGATATGCACCTTCGGCGGGAGGCCACTACAAAAAAGTCATATCTTATGCTCATTTTTTGCAATGATGATGCAAGAACGAGTTTTGATTTGCAATATATACTCCCGGAGGCTGTCTATTGCAAATACTTACTCCTAGTGGCTGTCTTTTGCAATATACTCCCGGAGCGAGGCGATCTGTGAAATATTCTCCCTTTTTGCTGCGCCATACACTAACATATCTTTATCCTTCTCTTTTTTTTCTATACACAGACATTCCATCTAATCAATACATGTGATCCCAACATTGCCTCGTGGTCCGACGATGGTAAATTATTCATTGTGAAAGACCCGGAGCTCTTCGCCTCTGATGTAATCCCAAAATTCTTCAGACATAACAACTTTGCATCATTCGTACGGCAATTGAACTTTTATGGTTTTAAGAAGATTAAGAATGATAGCATCCATTTGTCACATGATAACCCAGACTGGTGGAAATTCAAGCATGAGAATTTCCTAAGAGGACGTCCTGACTTATTACCACTTATCAAAAAGGCACATCAGATTAATGCAGTTAATAAAGAGGAGGTTGATAAGTTACGAGAGGAAGTTGGCCAGTTAAAGGGTATGGTACATATGATGGCTGCTCAGTTACAACAGTTGACTGGGTATGAAGTCAATGTCAATGTGGATACTACTGGTTCATCCAACAAGAAGCGCAAGTTGGAGGAGGAGCCGGCTCTACCTGCCCCTGAACCTGATGTTACATCATCATACAGCAGCAGTATGCCACCACTCCCTGCCTTGCCTAATATGCAACAACAACAGTATGAACAGCCCGATCCTCAGTTGAAATTGTCTCTTCTTGATCCAATGGTTTCCGACCAAGATTTGCTTGTGGATGATTGGAATGTTGATACGGCAGTATTACCCGAGAGAGGATTGGAGAGAATCAAATCCGCCGATATAGTTGAGAGCATGTTCGACTTTGTCAATGAAGATAATGAGAATGAGGGAGGTGTCAATGATGTCCCTCCCGTTGACCCAGCACTCTTGAATAAGGACTTTCAACCCGATACTATCAACTCATTCAACAGGAGCGTATCTTACCATTCCCAAGTAGAAGAAGAGGCTCCTGCACAACTCGATCCAAAACTAACAGAAAAATTAAACCAGGCTATTGCCAAACTACCAAAGGCTCTTCAAGAATCTTTTGTTGAGAGGATGGCGGAGCAAATTGCATCACCCGAGGCTTACCAGAAACACGTCAATGCGGTTGAGGTTCTTGCCAACGCTGCTACCATTCAGGCACAAAAGCAGACTCACGAACAGAAGGATAATGTACAAGGTGATAAACTATCCACCGCCGCACTAGGGGCCGCGGCACTAGGCGCCTTCCTTACTAAATATCAAGATGGCGAGGCGGCGTATGAATCACCTGTGAAGCAGTGATTATTTGTACAAAGGAAGTTGTAGTATCGTAGTGGAATTAGAGATGAAATCAGACCAGACCTTTTCTGGTGATCTTGACTATTTGAAAAACAAACACGAACAGACAGACATGACCAGAGCATGTGAAATGGAAGTAGTGTCTTTTTAGGATACACTCTTCTATGAAGAAGAGACAATATATTGTAGAATGAAACAAATTGCAATTATTACTTGTCGACATTTGGGTTGGCAAGAGTTGAGATGAGAGAGCTTCTCGAATAACTAAATGCAATCGGTACATGAATGATGAAGCCGAACTCCCCAATATAGGATATAAACCAAAAATAAGTATGTGTTTTGCCCACAATCTTCTCTTTATAATCATCTTAGTCCTATTTACTATATGTCATCATGTTGAACTGTAAACGAAGGCCTATTCTATTCTCTGCCTTTTCTCTTGAGGTACGCCATCTTCTACTGTTTCGGGAGGTGAGCCTCTTTCAATCTTGATAGTAGGTCTACGGTCTTCATTAGGTATAAACCAACGTGATCCCACTGACACCATCCAGCAATATGTTCCGGAGAGACCCTCTTTCATAACTCCAAGCCTAATATCGTTCTTATATACTGTCAAGGTACCTTCATCACAGTCTAAGAGGAGTCCGATCTTTCCAAAGCCTTCAAATGATTGCATACCAGGCCAAGATTCTGTCTGAAAAGTGTACTCTTCTTCATCTACATCTACAACCCAATCTGTCCACTGACAATGTCCATCTCTGGCTTTATATACACAAGAGTGTATGTCACTATCTCCCCATTCAGGACATTGCCAGTCACAAAGACCAGTATCTATAACAATATCCACACAAAACGGAGTGCCTATATCTGGACAGTGCATCCCTTTCCATGGTCTGACAATGCCAAACCACAGTGGGTCTCCACTTTGCTGGTTAAATGTGAATGTGGCATAATGTTTACCAGCCCTCATCACATAATAACTGAAGGCGGTACTTGCTGGGATATTTCTTCCCCATGATGAGTTCTCACGCTCCACTGCTCCACCGAACCTCTTCCTTGGTTCAATAATTGATTCATCATCTGCTGCATGCTGAATATCCCAGTCACCAAGCAACCGATCAAACTTTAGTGGTTTTCGAAGATCGAGTAAAGAACTATATAAGATGAATGGGTCTTCCTGTTGATTCGGTAGCCCATCCTTCTCCTCTGGTGAGGCTCTCTCGTAAATCTTGTATGCTATCTTTTTTATCAATGAGACATTCTCATCTCCTATTTGATGTGTCTTGGCACCGAAATGTTTACAGGTTGATGCCAATTGAGCAAAGTCTTGTGGTTCCAAGAATGATAATATAATAGCAAGATTGTCTTCATCAAAAGATAGAAGTATACTTTTTGGGAGATCATTATTACCCCTCAAAACAGTACATCTTTCATCTAATTTCAAGATCTTGTCTTCGGCATACTTCTTGTCAATTTCCAAGGCACGAATCCTACTTTCTAAATCAGTAATCGTAGCCTGAAGCCGAGAGGCCATTCTATTCACTCTCAGTGTTTTTGTTCGTCTAAAACGAAGCAAATAAACGGATCCTTCCTGTTTCAGAACTTCATAGAAAAAGGACTTCTGGGCAGCTGCGGTTATTACACTATCAACGGGGATTGATCTCTCTTCATCATGTGCAAGGATGAATGTCGTACCAAGTATTTTGACCGTCTCGAATAACTCCTTTACTATGTTGTCGTAAACAAAATAATATCCGTCGGTGCGATGATTTTCTAGCGTTTGAGGTGATTGGAGTAAATCAGAACCAATAATTAAGTCATAACATGACATTGTCGGACCTTTTTGTTGTGATAGAAAGGTCTTGGCTTCATCCTCACCCCATCGTAATTGCTTGCATGATATATTCTCATCATCGTCATTAAATGCAACATTCCTTTGCAATAATTGCATAACATTTGTATCTCCATCAGTTAGCACAGATGTATTTGTACGATAATTTGCTTGAAGTAAATGATGAGCAAGTAATCCACATTACCAGAACCAAGTTCAAGCAGACGCAGACCATGTTTGTACTCTTTCTTAATATCAATATCATCATCATTTAGAAGATAATTGCAAAGTACATCTGATGTTCTCGTCCATTGTGTTAATCCAGAGGATATCATCGCTTCTTCAGAATCTTCTGCATATCCTTTAAATACTAATTTAATATCTTCTCCATCACGTCCAGCTTGTGAAAAGATTGATGTAAACAACTCGGTAGGTGCAGGTAACTTCCAATCTTCTGGTTTTTGGTGTACACGGTCATCATCTGGCCGACGCACAAGTACATCATACCATGCCTCCTCTTCTGCCATAATAATACCTATTTGATAAGAAATTAATATTACAAGGTGGTTGTATTTTAAGACATATGATATCACAGATAATACTAAACCCGTACCATATGATTCAACACTAAACACAGCTTATTTGTTTAAGCTTAGTCAGCGCTCGCAGTGTAAGTGTATAAATGATGTACAGCTAAAGATGTCTATCGAGCATACCTATTAGCTATGATATCGTATAACGCACTAGCGCACAACTCTCATAAAATTTGATCAAAAGGACGAGATACGATGAAAAGGACGAGATACTCATCATCTTCTACTTTCTCGACAACCGTCAATAACCCAACAGGATGCACTAGGATAAGATTGTTCTTTTGATATATAAATACTCTTACACAGACCGATATTGCTGATGATATTTTATTTGGTGTTGACCCGTGACGCCGTCACCGGTTCGAGCGTGCCAGCTAATTGAATCGACTGTTCTTGTCTAGAAGGTCTATGGTAGAAGAGGAAGGAGTTCGCTGTTAATCTGTTTAATACCTACTGTAGTACATTTTATTAACGTTTATCTATCACAATCTATCTCACCACAATACAAGCCTAACTGAGGCTTTGTTTATTTATCCTTCAGATCTCTTTTAGATATACCACTCTTGACTATCTTTATGAGACTGTAATGCTTCCGTCTGCCATCACTTCGACTTCGAACAATAAGCCATCTTCTACAATCAACATGGAAACTCGTTGATCTCCTACATATTCTACTCCATTCTGGACTCGAGGAACACCCTCTGGTAGTTTATGGTCCCTTAGGCTCTTCATTCCAACCTTCCAAGCAAAGAAGAGCATATGATGTGAGCATCTAGCAAATCTAACTCGACATACAAATTTCAAACTTTACTCACCTTCCAAGCATGATCTTTCTTCTTCCATGACAAATCCTTCTTCTTCTTACAAGTATGTTCTTCTTCGTCGTTTTGTGCTAGATTCCGCAATCCACCAAACGAAGAAAACAATCCGCGTCTAGCATCTCTTCCTTCTGGACATTCTTCTACTGTCATGCACGATCCCCACTTATCATTCCCCTGCTCTTGTATACAACAGAACAATCCCTCTGCACACTCTTCACCAAAATCACGTTTCCTTGCATCCTTTGAGGTCTTGATTATCGCACAGGTATTTGGGGAAGCCAAACCCGGCTTACACGAAGACACGCCACCTTGTGTTGTGCACTTGTCTCCATCTCCGTTGCCGAATCCATTATCTTTATTACAGCAGTATGGCCTGTTAGAATTACATGCATCAAGATAAACTCCAGTTTCTACAACACATGTATTACTTCCAGGGATCACACACTCTTCGCCGGTCAGAACGTCTACAGCCTTTTCGCTATCCAAGTTGGGTCTAGGAGTCGGAGAGCCAGTTGTTGGATAAGATGTAAGACGAAATGGGGCTGGTGTCGGTTTGTTCGTTGGATTCGGGCTGTGATTATCATGCATAAACAAGTATATAAGTATAAAGTGTGAGACAAAAATGAACTATGATATGCACAAACGACCTAATATTTAATACATGATCAAAAACAAACTTACGTGGGAAGTTGTGTGGGTTGATTCGTTGGATTAGGCGTGGGCTGATTTGTGGGGTCTGTGGAAAAGTTATTAAGAGGTGAGGAATGCTTAGTAAAAGAGAATAGGAAGGAAGGAACAAAAAGACAAAGTAATACTACTCACAGTTCGTCGGGGGTGGCGTTTCTCCATTGACGGGCGATTCGCCTGCAGTCGATCCACCTAAGGGAGGTGGAGCTACTTGACAAAACGTGTCAGGTCCAGAAGCATTGTCACCAGCCTCATTCGTTTCACCAATAGCACATGGGACACAAGCATTATTCGAAACTCTCTGATTTGATGGGCAAAGAACAGCATCACATAATGTATTAAGACCAGAAGAATCGTCGCCACCGACATTCGTCGAGCCAGGTGGACATGAAACACACGCATTATTCAATACATATTCATTTTCTTCACATATGATAGGATCGCATTCGGTATTACTACCAGAGGCCAAATCTCCTCCAGTGTTAGTGGTTCCTGGTAAGCAAGATACACAAGTGTTTGATAACACTCTCTCGTTCACTCCACATACAATTGGGTTACATGATGTGTCAACTCCAGAAGCATCATCGCCGGCTTCATTCGATGTTCCGGCAGGGCAATCAGAGCAAGTATTAGACAATACTCTCTCATTGGCATCACATAGAGTTGGAGTACACTCTGTATTACTGCCAGACGCATCATCACCTCCTACATTTGTCGTCCCTGCGTGTGGAGTAGGAAGTAAGAGGGGATGAAGAAGGAGGGTGAGTATCTTGATCTGAGATGAAAAAAAAGAAAAATCGATAAAAGGTATCCTTAAGATATATTCTTACCTGGTGAACACTCGACACAACTATTTGACACCACCTTCTGGTTAGATGGGCAAAGAGTAGCAATACACGAGGTATCACTGCCAGAGGCATCCCCACCACTATCGTTAGTCGATCCTGCTGGGCAAGGCAAACAAATGTTTGAAGAAACATATTGATTTTGTTCACAAATTGTAGAACTGCATTCTGTATTAGACCCAGAGGCTAGATCTCCTCCAGCATGAGTCGTTCCTGGTAAACAAGATACACAGGTATTTGATAACACTCTCTCGTTCACTCCACATACAATTGGAGTACATGAAGTGTCAACTCCGGACGCGTCGTCACCAGATTCATTCGATGTGCCAGCAGGGCAATCTGCACAAACATTAGATGATACGAACTCGTTAGCATCACATAGAGTTGCATCACAGACTGTATTTGGTCCCGAGGCATTGTCTCCTCCAACGTTCGTCGTTCCAGCCTCACAAGGGACACAAGCATTACCCGATACCTTCTGATTTGAAGGGCATAGAGTGGCAATGCAAGAGGTATCTTCACTGGAAGCGTCTTGGCCACCAGAACTTGTAGATCCTGCTGGGCAGGGTGTACAGGCGTTGTTCAACACATACTCGTTTACACCACATTCAATTGAAGTACATTCTGTGTTCACCCCGGAAGCATTGTCTCCAGCGGTGTTTGTAGTACCAGCAGGGCAACTTACGCAAGTATTTGACAATACTCTCTCGTTTACTCCACATAGGATTGGATCACAAGTCGTATCACTGCTCGACGCGTCATCTCCTTGAGAATTTGTGGTTCCGGCAGGACAATCTGAGCAAGTATTGGAGGATACGAACTCATTGGCAGCACATAACAATGGATCACAACTAGTGTTTGGTCCGGAACTATCGTCACCAGCTGCATTTGTAGTGCCAGCGGGACAATCCACGCATGTGTTTGAGACTACTCTTTGGTTTGAAGGGCATAGTGTAGCATCACAAGTCGTATCTGCCAAGGAAGCGTCATCACCAGCTGTATTCGATGTTCCAGACACGCATGAAACACACGCATTATTCAATACATATTCATTTTCTTCACATATGATAGGATCGCATTCGGTATTACTACCAGAGGCCAAATCTCCTCCAGTGTTAGTGGTTCCTGGTAAGCAAGATACACAAGTGTTTGATAACACTCTCTCGTTCACTCCACATACAATTGGGTTACATGATGTGTCAACTCCAGAAGCATCATCGCCGGCTTCATTCGATGTTCCGGCAGGGCAATCAGAGCAAGTATTAGACAATACTCTCTCATTGGCATCACATAGAGTTGGAGTACACTCTGTATTACTGCCAGACGCATCATCACCTCCTACATTTGTCGTCCCTGCGTGTGGAGTAGGAAGTAAGAGGGGATGAAGAAGGAGGGTGAGTATCTTGATCTGAGATGAAAAAAAAGAAAAATCGATAAAAGGTATCCTTAAGATATATTCTTACCTGGTGAACACTCGACACAACTATTTGACACCACCTTCTGGTTAGATGGGCAAAGAGTAGCAATACACGAGGTATCACTGCCAGAGGCATCCCCACCACTATCGTTAGTCGATCCTGCTGGGCAAGGCAAACAAATGTTTGAAGAAACATATTGATTTTGTTCACAAATTGTAGAACTGCATTCTGTATTAGACCCAGAGGCTAGATCTCCTCCAGCATGAGTCGTTCCTGGTAAACAAGATACACAGGTATTTGATAACACTCTCTCGTTCACTCCACATACAATTGGAGTACATGAAGTGTCAACTCCGGACGCGTCGTCACCAGATTCATTCGATGTGCCAGCAGGGCAATCTGCACAAACATTAGATGATACGAACTCGTTAGCATCACATAGAGTTGCATCACAGACTGTATTTGGTCCCGAGGCATTGTCTCCTCCAACGTTCGTCGTTCCAGCCTCACAAGGGACACAAGCATTACCCGATACCTTCTGATTTGAAGGGCATAGAGTGGCAATGCAAGAGGTATCTTCACTGGAAGCGTCTTGGCCACCAGAACTTGTAGATCCTGCTGGGCAGGGTGTACAGGCGTTGTTCAACACATACTCGTTTACACCACATTCAATTGAAGTACATTCTGTGTTCACCCCGGAAGCATTGTCTCCAGCGGTGTTTGTAGTACCAGCAGGGCAACTTACGCAAGTATTTGACAATACTCTCTCGTTTACTCCACATAGGATTGGATCACAAGTCGTATCACTGCTCGACGCGTCATCTCCTTGAGAATTTGTGGTTCCGGCAGGACAATCTGAGCAAGTATTGGAGGATACGAACTCATTGGCAGCACATAACAGTGGAACACAAGTGGTATCCAAGCCCGATGAGTCGTCACCGGCCTCATTTGAAGTGCCAGCGGGACAATCCATGCAAGTATTTGAAACAACTCTTTGGTTTGATGGGCATATAACGGCATCACATGATGTATTTCCACCTGATGTATCGTCCCCAGCAACATTTGTTGTACCAGGAGGGCATAGAGTACAGGCATTATTGAACACATACTCGTTAGTTGCACATGTTGGTGCTAAGCTCGCAGATACTGGAAAGGGGGTCGGCTTCTGTGTAGGGTTGGGTGTGGGTTGATTTGTGGGGTTAGCCGTTGGATATGGTGTTGGTAAAGGCGTGGGATATGGCGTTGGGGGTAGAGTTGGCTCTGCCGTCTGTGGGGGATTGCAACATCCTGGCACATCATTATTCATTGAGTACCCATTGTAGCTCATATCTGCCTTTGAATAATCAACGGTGTAACCTAGATCAGCAAGCGTTGCAACGGTGAGTAGGGAAGTAGGATTTCCCACCGTGTTGATGTACCCTGTCATTCTCTGGAGTTTGATAATGAAATGCGAGATAGAAGAAGAAGGATTTAGCAGGAGAAAGATTTAGATGATATGATATGAGATATTATATTCAAGTGACCAATGGGAGATGGATCTCCTATTTACTTACCTCAGCTACCATACATGCCTCATCCCAATGCAAGCCAGCAGTTCCCTGTGGCAAGATACAAACATTTCAATTCCAGATGAGCATATAAACACAAGTAACATATGTCAAGTATATAATAAATGATAAGCATACATAATATATACAATATACACACTCACCGCACCACCATCCGACTCGACGGGAGGAGTATCAGTTGAGCACTGCCATACATTCTTCCATACATTAATTGCATTTGGACCAGTATCTTTATGTATCGGAGAGTTTATTGCAGTGTGCACATGATGTGAGCTATTATCAAACATCATAACACAAAATAGAAAGATACCGCTAAAAACTTACATGTAAATCCGCCAACTCCATCAGGTTGAACAAGACCCTTTACACCCCATTGTGAACCAATACCTAGAGTGGGCAATTAAGATATTGATAAGGAAGGAGGGTGTGAGTAGTGAGTATAGTGATTGATGTTATGGCAGCAAGAAAAGTGGATTTTTTGCAAAAAAGATACCGATGGTATCTTGAGAGACTTATATAATCCCACCCTAACACGCCTTTGCTGAAGTTGTTCACATCATATGCACACACGAATACCTTCTGCTCTTACCTAGGATGTGTCCCACCTCGTGAATAATAACAGACTCCCATGTTCCTGCATCGATCATAGCCTGTACATCTTCTGAGTCGAATTCCATGTTTCCAGCAATTACCGTTCCGTCTGTATTTCGTACATAGACAGCCCTGGCCATACCTAACGTCCCTCCAACACCATCCATGATCTCGTCCTTGGCACAAATAAACAAGTCATCAACCATGTCTGGATATGGCATCGTACATCCGTCATCTTCCATTCCTAGAGTACTGACACTTTCCAAGTTGCCATTGATGATCTCTTCCCAATGACGAACGGCAAACTTGTAGGCCTCGGCAGACTCGGGAAATAGTGTTTCCGTAACAAGATCAATCTTGAATCCGTCTGGATCATCAATGCCAAAATCATCGTTTTGCATACAAGTATATCCATCGGGACAAGGTACGAGTGTGCTTGGGACTAAGTCAGCAATTGGAGGCTCAGTTGAACCATCAGCTGCAATCGGGCTTGGAGTAGGCTTGGGAGTTGGTCGAGAGGTAGGGGGAGGAGATGGTACTCCATAAGTTGTTGGTGTTGGGGCATTCGACCAACTTGAATCCTTCTCGGACCAGTCTCTCTCCTTTCCCCACTTGGTACCGCATGTATCCCAAGTGTTTGAAACCTTGGGATCCTTGGCTACATAGTACTTGTGGTTGGCATAGATCCAAACCTTCCTATGCTCGGCTTGGTCAAGCTCGTAAGCCTTCTTACACGTCGTATCATCATAGTCCAAATGGCATTGTAGTGCCCTGCCGTTGACATCACTGTCACGAACTTGATGCTTGGCAAGGAGACAACATTCATATCCAGTCATACCGGCACAGTTAAACGGGCCAAGAACTCGAGGACCAGACGTCTCAACTTCAAATGTAGTACTTAGAACTCGTTCAAGTTCTTCTCGACCACCAGGCGTACCCTCAGAAATAGGATTGATTATAACACCTCCATTGATGGGGTTTGTATCACATTCCCCAGTAGCGGTAGCGGTGGAGATGCAGTTTAGAACTCCATCGACAGTTGCTCCCTCGGCCATGAATGGTTCCGTGGCAAGATCCAAGGGAGGTTCTTGAAAGCCATCGAATGCATTCGGATCTACGGCTATTACTGGTGACCGAGTTGGGAATGGCGTGGGAGGTGGTGTGGGCTGTATTTTTTGAAAAGAGAAGAGTCAACGAGCATATGATGTGAGCAATATAAGTATTTGCAACTATGACTCGACTTGAGAGTCAAGTACACATCAAATGTTACTACTTACCATGTTTGTGGGCGGAGGAGTGGGTGATAATGTAGGCGGAGCAGTCGTAGGTGATAGCGTGGGATACTGAGGGTTTGGTATAAGAAGATATGTTAGGTATCAATCGATTGAATAGGAATGAACAAGATCAACAAATCATCATTACGACTTACATCAGTCGGCTTTTGGGTAGGATTCTTCGTCGGTGAGGGTGTAATAATTGAACCAGTCACACCACTATTGATACCACCAAAATTCGTTGCAGGGATGATAATCTCCGGTGGTGTCGGGAAAGCTTCCGTGACAGCAATTGTGGGAACACCAGTCGTTGGCTCTTGGGTTGTTGGAGAAATAGTTGGCTCGTCTGTCGTTGGAGAGACAGTTGGATCGAGTGTGTTTGGAGGGTCAGTGGGAGCATTCGTCGTCGGAACTACTGGTAGTACAGGAGGTTGTGTTGGTGCTGGTACAGGTGCCTAGCGAATGATAGAGCGAGGGTGGTAGAAATGAATGTTAGCAAGGTGTCATGACATATCAAGTAGAATGAACTTACCGGATTAGGAACACCAGCAGCAGCCACTGGTGGATTCGTCGGGGCAGGTAAAGACTGTGCTACAGGTGGATTCGTCGGAGTTGGCGCTGATCTATTAACAGTACTCTGGGGTGGATTCGTCGGAGCATTAGTAACTGGAGCACGAGTTGGTTGAGGAGTAGCTGGTAACATCATACGAGTATCAGGTGGGATAGGAGCGTACACTGTTGTCAACACAGTTGCTTCTTGAGATCCAGTAATAGTCTCCTCTCCAATAATGGGAGGGATTAACTTTTGCTGTTCTTCTGTTGCCTCCATTCCACTTCCTTCCCATAAACTGTGTTGAGAGAAGTTGAGAGAGTTGAATATGAATGACCGGTGAGATTAGACTCTCTTAGATCATATACGAGATATAAACACAGCAAACAACAGACATAAGAACTTACAATTCATAATGAACAACACCATCACCATCCTTCCCCACTACCAAATTATTATCATCCATGGTAATATCTAACGTGTTATACCATGGATCGGTTTCCTCTCTTCTCCATCGAATTTTAGATGTAATGTATTGATCTACACCCGTGAATAGTGTCTGAATCTCATCATCGATGAATTCTTTACATACTTCGGCTAACATGTGTTGTTGGATACATTCTGGCCATGTATCTTTGGCTAGTTGCAAAATCTGTTTTATATGATTAAAGTCATGGTAGTTAGAGGGCAGCAGAGGTTAGTATGACCCAACGCCAAAATCAAATAACAACTATATAAACAATACTTACCCTCTTCTCAACATTTAAAGTACGAGCCAATTCCCTCTGTTCATTACTAATCATATAACCATATGTAGCATCGACAGTACTCCCAGCACTAGCGGCACGTAATGCATCTGGATTGATACTACTACCAACTCTACTTGATTGTTGCTCTTCTTCATTGATGTTGCTATAGGATGATAAATTCTCATCGTATATGTAGGTAACGATTGCAGATAGTACGGTTAGGAAGAGTAGAAATTGGAGTGATGATTTACGTCTAGTTCCTCGACCGGTATTGTTTAATGTACCGTTGATTCGGTTGTAGCGACCTCCACCGAGTAGTGGACTTGTTTCCAACATTATTTGCAATGATATATTGTTCTTTATTAATTCTATTTCTTTCAACAATTGTTTATTCTATAACATCAACTACTTCCTCTGCTCTTTTATTAGCTGAGATAATAACTGCATCTATTGTTGCTCGTTGGTGCTGCTAATCGCGGTCTTAAAGCAGTCTTTGGGCATATCAATGTGCCTCATTTTTCTAATGTGTCGATGTGACATGGTCTCTCAGTCATAGATAAATGTTACGCAAATAGTATTCGGTATCTTATATATTTGTAGGTGATAAATCATAGATTTCTTCATAAGAAATAGAAATAGAAGGTACCAAAATATTTGTTTTGCAATTAGTAGTTGCAAATGCCATGGATGACTTCGTATTTTATGGGCTTGTACTGACGAAATAAGATACTGAGTACTACTTCGAACTTTTTCAAGGTCATTCCACCTGTAATAAATTGTCATTGAAATATGAATTTATGTCATCATAATTAATTGTGTTTATAATGTACAGAATGGTGTCGATTGTAATAGCGTTGTTATTTGCCCTATGGCTACCCTCGTCAACCGGATTTACCTCAATAAGTTTTCCAACTAGTAGCCGTAGTAATACTGATATGCAATTAAGCGGCAGCTCCTCGTTAGCCTCTGACTACGCCATCAAGATATACCCATCAAAAAATTATGACGATGATGTGTTAAATTGGGAATTGTATCCGCTAAGTAATTGGAAGAATGATAATATAGGTGAGGGTACGCTTGTATTACGTGCTTTAGATGACTGTGCTACTAAGCAAAGTATCAGAACCCCGGATGTAGCCTGCACTCTCAGTTGCAAATGGGAGCAATCAACATCTTCAGATAACACGTGGCTAATCAATGTAGCTTTAGTTGATGAGCAAGATATTGTACCAATGGAATTGCAATGTGTACTTGGGCGTGTCATGGTCCAGTCGGCAGCATCTCATATTGCTAATCAATGTAGCACAGCAGCAGTGCTGCAGATCACATTACCATTATTGGAAGGAGAGGGTTGTCAAAAAGTACTCTTATCTGATTTAACATCTACTAGTGAAGATTGCAGCGGAGTTAGACAGCTATTCTCATCACTCAATACTGAATATTCCAAGGCAGAAATAGTTGATATGGTTGATAATGATGGAACAGTATTAGGATCATTGCCAAGGCCATATGTCCATCTTTACAACACACTCCATCGAGGTGTAGGAGTGGTTGTCTCTGACATCGACATTATCAAATCATTAAAGGCCAATAATGATAATATCCCAGAAGTATATGTTCATCAACGTACATCAACTAAACGAATCTTTCCATCATTATATGATATGTTCGTTGGAGGCGTCTCATGTGCACATGAAGATTCGCGTCTAACCGCGGCAAGGGAGGTTGCCGAAGAGCTTGGTTTATCTTGTGCCCTGGACATGTTGGAAGCCATAGAAGATAAGAATGGTGATTCAGCGGGGGCCAATCCACTATCTGAAAAGCTATTTCAATGTACAATTTGTACATCATATAATCGATGTGTGGTTTCAATGTTTACATATACATGTGATACAACTAAGGAGACAATATCATGGCAAGAGGAAGAGGTTGCTTGGGGCGACTTTATACCCTACGACATCATTGAAGTTGCCGCTGACATGTCCATTGATAGATTAGTTATGAAAGGCACTTGGCCAGGAGGGCGTGATAAGTATATTGCAAAAGATGATAAGGAGCTAAAAGCCTTTGTGAAAGAGTGGGCTGCTTGGGACTTTGTGCCCGATGGGTTGCTCGTTTGGGAAGCATGGACATCCTTCATTGCTAGTCAAACATTGCAGTGGCAGTAGCTAGATCGCAAAAGATACTTGGGTTTAGTTTACTTTCTTCCAACTATGATGGCATTCCTCTCAGTATGCATCTCGTAGTCTTTATACATGTTGACATCTGATACAGTACTCACTTCTTCAGTCCTTTTCTTTAGATATCCTGCCCACTTGAAGTATTGAAATAGCTCAACAGATACATCATCTCCTGTCGGCTTCTCCTTTTCAAAGCTTATAGACTTTTGCTGGTGTCTTTTTGGTAGACAACATGGTGATAGCACTATACCTTTAATATCAGGAGTTTGTTCAAATAATTCAATTGCTCGTGTAGACAATAAGCCACAGAGATGCATACCGACCAAGATACAAGCTCGTCCATGCTCATGTGTTTGTTCTCGAACGATATCGGCAATCTCAATAAATATTTGATCCGTCATGACATCCCGACATAAGTAATGAACACGGCCCTTATTGAGAAAGTGTGGTATAGTGTGTGGAAGCATTCTATCAATGGCCAAAAAGTAGTTGTTACTTCCTTCACCACCATCCATGACACCACATAGCGCAGTTGTGATTCCCTTGCCAGAGCACAAGTCAATCAAACAGATGTTTTCAAAGTTGATATTGTCATTATTATCGATTGATGTGGAGCTATTCTCAATACCTAATTCTCGACAACATGATTGTACAGCATGCAATACCCCATATGATTCCGAAATCTCTTTTCGTAATCTCATATTCTCAACACCATGATACTCAATGCCACACAGCTTATTGTATCTGTAGTACAAAGATCAAACACAGCATTATGACGATGATGAGAAGATGATACTGGAAAATCATGTGCATAAAAGATATTACTCACGCTTCTCCATTCGAATGGGCTAGCAATTGGTCCATATACTTCCTTGTAATATACTTCTTTCGCTTAGTCTTACCGCTGCCGTTTGTATCTCTATCTCCGTTATGTTTGATTCTTTCTTCAATCATAAGCTGATCTGTTTCAATCCGGCTCATCTTTGTTGGGTATGTAACAAGTAGATTGCATATTGGACACACTGCTCTATACTTGTTCACATCTTTTGTGGCGGTGGATACCTCTTGGCAGAGAAGAGTCGGATTCTTCTCGCCTTCCAACCTTTGCAACAAATTGATGGCATGTTTGTTCTTATATTTGACTGCAACATCCATTAATGTCATGCCTGCAAACACACCCGAATCAAAGGTATTATCATATTTGGCACCAGCATTTATCAACTTTTCTATAGCCTTTTCTCTTCTCCCTCCATCACAATATACGATTGCAAGAGTTAATGGAGTATGACCTTTACTGTTTACTGCATTAATATCGGCGCCCTTTGATATTAGGTAATCAATTAAGGGACCTTCTTGATTATGTAGTAGTGCCGTATGAAGAGTTGTATTGCGCCCTTTACGAGTAATATCAATGTTTAAATCAGTGTAAGTATCAAATATTTGTTTCACTGAAGACACATCACCAATTTGTGTTGCGTCGTGTATGTTTTGCAATATTACTCGTCGATCTGACCACGTTGTAATATCATAGAATTTGCTTGGTTGGTTTTGTTGTATATTGGTGATTGGTATACTCGGTCTACTACTCATCTTTGTCTATTATATAAAGTTTTGTAAACAGGTGTTCCTTCCAATGAAATATCCCACTGGATTAGTAGGAGATAAATGAGCAAATAAATGATGTGACCTGAGCTTCTCTAGCGATCAAACGGATACGGATCATTCAATAGCAAGCCCGATCACCCAAGACGCCAAGGCAGACCTTTGATAAGAGCGAATAAGATGGTGAGGGTATACTCCTACCAGTACATATTATACCGATTGTCTCATAAATTATAAAGCAACAAAAGCCAATAGACAAAAGTCAGAAGGCAAACAACAATCAACAACACATTACACATCAAAAACACAACTATACTCATCTACTACTACCACCACCAACAACCAACAACACTACACTAATAAACAGAATAATGTCAAAACTAACCCCCATATCACAACAATTTGTTTCATCGAGTCTAACCACGCTCATACTAAAGGAGAAGAGCGCATTGTCTCTCAATCCACACAATGGTAAGTGCCTTATTCGATTTGCAATTCATGCACATGATATGTCTCAAAAACTCTTATGCATAATATCTAACATGTATTTCTCGTTGCAATATTGCAAACAGGTGATTCAGCAACTATTCTTGATACCAATGGAAACGTTGTTTTCGAAAGTAAGTGTGATGAGATATGATAATGTTGTGTATCAGTATCGGATCTTTCTTTTCACTAACTCATACTCATATATCTTTTCCTCCTCTCTCACAGTCGAAGCACACTTAATATCCATATCACACAATCGTACAATAAAGGCTTCTACTGGTGCAAAGATAGGTACAATCCGTAAACCGATGATACCGAAATTCACCCTCACGGGATATAAGCCAGCATGGTATCTTGGATCCCTCGATGACGAGAGAAAGTGCAGAGTTCAAATGGCAGGCGTCTTCAATCCAACAACATGCAATGCAGAGATATACCTCGGTGATACTGTTATAGGAGAGGTATCAGGGAATTGGAGTGCTAGATCATATACAATCAGCATTGATAATAAACAGGTTGCGGAGGTCAAGCGTCACACAGGAATTACCGGTCATATTCTTAATAAAGATGAATATGTACTAGAGATTTCGGCAGGTGTCGATACGGCATTCATTTCAATGATTGTTATTGCTCTTGATGAGATGTATCATGATGATGGTAATAAGAGAGGCTGGTAAAAAAGAGATGCTTGTGAACATTAATGTCTGGTTTAACCTCTAGGGAAAGAGAATGTCACATATGCAATGAAGAAGCGGTAGAAGAACCCCTGAACTGCCTGGCTAAGTAAGACTTAAACACGAGAAGCATTGAAATAGAGAGAGGAGGTGCATATTACCAGCTCGTATAGTGCTGCAGAAAAGGAAATGTACACATAGCCCCTCTAGAATCGAAATGTATCAATGAATAGTACATTAGTGTCTTCTTCCAAGTAAATGTCTAAAATTTTCGTTGTCGTTTCTGACTATCCATATCTACTGAGCCCTCCTTGCCACCCTTTAAAAGTTGATTTTCTTCTCGTAACTCCTTGTTCTCCATCTTCAGCATATCAACTAACTTTTCCAACTCTGCCACACGTGATTCCATTTTTGCAATACATGATCCAATCCTCCTCCTCTCTGGTGATGGGAATCCAAACAAGACAGGAATGTCCCAATGATTACGTATGAAATGGTAGAATGCTCGAATGCCATCCCGACGTTTACTGAAATCAGTTTCATGATCAGCCGCAAACCAAGCCATTACATACGGCATAATCTCTACATCCATATCTAGAAATGGGGCTAGATGAAATACTTTCGCTTTGAAATGTGCATACCATATCTTTTTGTCTGCAGAAGCTGAGTACTGCTCATTCAACCATAGTATATGCTTGAGATTATGTGACAAATCCCGCGGCGGGGAAGCACCGAAATCTTCGATGGTATGATTCGATTGATATGTGCTATTGATGTCTGTAATGTTGCATACTAAATCTAACAGATACTTCCAGCCAGTTGAAGTAATCCTACTGTTGAGGCTAATGTCTAATGTTGTCAATGTATTGTTGTTCCGTAGCCCATCAACTAAGAGAGAGATACATGTGTCGTCAATCTCATTTTGTTTGAGTTTGAGGCATTTCAATGGTGACCCTTCCTCCTTTAGTAGGTCTGCAAGAATCGCACAACCATCTCTTCCTATATTATTATCACTCAAATTAATCTCCGTTGCATTATATTGGATTAACCCTGTTCTTAATCTAGTCCAATTGGTGGTATGAACAAAACTATTACTACTCAAATCCAACTTTCTTATTGCCCCTACTGAAATCATCTTTCTACTGAAATCCCCTTTTTTATTGGGTTGAACTGTATGTTGCAAGTGTAATTTAATAGGATAATTCTCTTGGTCTTGGAACAGCTCATTGGCACGCTGAACCAAATCAGCAGCATTTCTACTTTCAGTATTGGATGTCTGGAGTGAAGAAACATCTCCAAATTGTTGTTGAAAGTTTATACCATCATCACTACTACTATCCCCATCCTATATATTATATTGTATAAATCCAAAGAATAAGAGTGGTGATATTAAATTGTTGTGTGAGTTCTTATATTGATATGATAATATATTAATATAATAGAATAGGAGTAATACTCACCGAGTCTGTATCCGAGGAATTTCCCCAAAAGAAGGGATGCTCATCATCACGACGTATCTTTCCCCTTCCTCTATTACCACTACCACCTCCATTGACTCTACTTTCATTTGATGTCTTGAGGAGAAGTGATACCCTTTCATTACCATGCTGATACTCGATACCTTTTAGAATATCCCCACGCCTTATCCCGCCACTCAAAGCAGCCTTTAAAAGACCACTGTTGATCTCTTCCATACTCGGAATACCTGTACATATTCCACTGAAGTTTTGTAGTCCAAAGGTCAACGTTTGATTGATGGAGGACTGGTTCATGTGATACATTTCCCGAAGAAAGTGAGTCTTTGGCAATTGGAGAAATAAGACGTTGAGAGCATCATATATTTTATGAATATGCCTAAAGATAGGGCTCTTTTCCGAGATAGTAACACAATCAGTGGTATCAGTTGTACCCTCGAGGGCCAGTAGAGATAAACCTGTCATCGGTTGGTTGCTCTCGTAATCAATGGTAATTTCAGCTGCTTTCATCTCACAAGTTGTCTCGTGCTTTGTACCACCACCGTCCTCTAATGTGTCAAATGTCGAGTAGCAATATGGACATGTCATGTTGTTATCTTCTTCATCAACGTTCATGTTGTGCAGTGTTGTGGAAAATAATATCTAATACCAATACTACGATTGTATGCTATAGCAAGATTCGTACGTTGGGTGTTCTCGGCGTCTATTCTACTTCAACACTAACAACTAAACTCAACTAAATCTCTCGAATGTTAAATGTTGTTTTACGCACGCCACTCGGTAGGTATGGACCAATTTCACTCTCGCTCTCTAGAGACCAGGAACAAATAGAATTCTTCATCTCTCTATTCTTCTCACTGCCATTCATTTTACTCCCATACAAAGCACAACCCTCTCTCAAATAGGTAGACAACTTTGGTCGGTTCGACATATATTTCTATTGCAATAGAAAAGGAATAGATCCGGCGATATATCAACGGGATAGTGGTGTTATATTATCATGTGGCATCCAAGCAAATTACTTAGTTGGCTGCCGAACAATAGCAACAACAATGATGGAATCCATCATTTCGTAGTACTATCGACGAACAACAACAAGAAGGAGTAGGTATGCCAATAATGCAAGCCAGTATCAACTGACACACCGAACTCCGATAATACTTCAGATGTTGGTGATACATTCCACACACCTCCGGCTTCACCTGCTAAACAACAACCACAATCAGCAACACCTAAACAACACAATATTAGCACAGAACAAAATGATACCAATCAATCCACACAATACAACAATACTCAATCTATTATCAATAACACATCCACAGCAACTATTAACGATGGTAATATGATGGGCCGTATGGCGGTTGCTGCAACTATCTCTACTGCAACTGCTGCATCTACTAATACAACACAAATGCGGCATGATGACATAGCAGTAGATGAGGCAACTGCTCAACTTAATAACTTATCTCCATACAAACCAAGGGTAGCACACTCTCCTATGAAATCTCCTCATTCGCAACCGGCCACCAAGAAGCTAAGGCCAACTTCTAATACTTCGGTTCCACCAGCTACTACCAATATGAATGTGGATAACAGTAGAAGTGATACTAGTAATGCAGCAGCTTCATTAAAGTTACCAGAAGTCAGCCGCAATGTTGATACAACAGTATTTGAATCTTCCGATAATCCCGATAATGCCGATATCTCTCAGATGAATCCAACCATGTCCCCCCGAACTTTCATTAAAGGAGAGAGGAAGATTCAAGAAGAAAGATGGCATACTTGGGATTATACCGAGGATAGAAGAGGAAGAGGTGGAGGTAGAGGTGGAGGAAGAGGTAGGGGTGGAGGTAGACACATACACAATGGCAACTGCTGTAACAGATCATCTACATCAAATCAATCAACTACAGCCCGCAGTACCAGTAATAACAATAACAGCCACGAGCCTTTTACACAGCTGAATGATATGAATCCTAATCTACAATTCTGTCAAGATCTTGGTCAAGAGCTTGGTGCAGATCAATTTGGTATTGGTCCTTTAGAAGAGATTGATATTACTCGATTTAGAAGTGAAGATCCAGAGGTCAATGATGAAGATTATTTACAGGTATCAGAGATGTTTGACGAGGCAGATCGTGGAGACAGCAATACAAATAGGAATGGCAATGTTGTTAATAATGGTAACTGGATACCCACTCATTGTAACAATAACTTACACTGTCGACATAAGCCTTTAATTCCCATTGAACAGAAGTTGAAGGGTTTCTACTTGTTCGAGGTCAAAGTATTAGGTGTAATGGTGGTGAATCTATTGGTAATCGTCGGCAGCTCAATCATGAAGAGAGTAAGAGGATACATGGCAAGGGTGGTATGCTTGCCAAGTGCTGCCCTATTTGGAACAAAAGCAGACCACGTTATGGCAATGTTATGAAGCAAGGGGATCTAGTGGAGGATTTGCAGACTTACACATGTGATGCAGAAGGCTGTAATGTGGAAGTGAAACTTGCAAGGGTTCAGGGTGGATTGTTATTATACAAGAAGGAAGATCCGCAGAATCCCGGTCAGCCTTATGCTCATACTAATCATCACTTACCCCCCAAGACGACTAAACAGACTACTGACTACTCTCTATCTGTTGAGCAGAAAGATGAAATCTTAAGTCGTATGGGAAGTGAGACGGTAGCTCACATAGTAGCAGACATGGCTCAGTCAACTAAGATAGCAACAACTGAAGCACAAAGCTCCAACGTTGATAAGTTCATCAAAGCTGCTCAGACATGGGCTAGTAGAAGTGGTACTAAGGACAAGTATTTCATGCATGACTATGATCACAAATCCTTCACCACCAAGCAGACGAATGAGATTCTAGATGAGTTAATGCAAGATGCGGCTAGTCAACAATGGAGTAGCTCAAATGAATTCATGTCTACTTCCCTCTTCAAAACTATGACAGGGTACATTAAAGTAATTGAGCATAACTTTCATAGTGACGGAGGAAAAGATGTGGTCTTTTTTGAATCAAAGAAGGCAGCCGAAGTTGTCAGGCTAGCTGGGCTTATGTTCGAAGGGGAGAATAAGGGTGCCATTCAGTTCTCATGTGACTTTACACACATTCCAGGCACTGATTTTGTTCTAGGCATATGTGGAGTAGATGACTTCGAGCACCGTTTTTGGCCGACATCATTTATTGTCTGCCCGACTGAAAGTGGGGAGATGGCTAAGAAAGTCATGGGTAGGATGGTGGAGCTCATCAACTTGATGTGAATGGTGTTACAGACAAAGTGTTGATGGATGGAGCCAATGCATTGCACTCTGCATGCATAGAACTTGGTATTAATCCCCGAAGCTGTTTTACACATATCATTAGGATGCCTTTGAGCCGAGGTGGTGGTAAAGTTGGATCAAAGGGCTCATTTGCAAACTATCTTATAAAGACTATGAAAGTATCACACTCCGACACTGCAAAGATTGTTGGAGATTCTATGTTAGCCAACTACATCCCTCCCATGCACAAGGAAGACTTTGAAGCCTTCATTAACTTGATGAGAGAACGTCATCATGATAAGCTTACGACTAAACAAGAGAAGAATGAAGCCCAACGTAAGCATGTTAACAAGACATACTTGTCTCATGATCCATTGAGACTTGGGGGACGTGGTGCTGGTATCCCTGGTCAATCAGGTAGTAACAATGGAGGAGAGATTCGGGGTGGAAATATCAAAAGACGTAGGAGGCATATCACCAAGAAATGTAGTAAGGAAGCCAAGAGAAGTGTAGTCTACATTGTTGGAGCTGTAGCAATGGATTTGATGATGTGTCCAAACTTGAATGACACAAAGAAGGGGTTTGCTTATAAGCCTGTGAGGGATGAAAGTGATTATGGCTTCTTGCGTAGAATCTCACAGTTCAACTTGGATGGAGATGACAATGCCTTATTACCACATGATGCTCAGTATATGATCTGTACCCAGTATCGTAGTCACACTGTGGATGCTAATCCTCATGAGGTGATTGGTAATGAGAATGTTAGCTGCAGTTTTCAAGTGCCAACAGCCACGCGTGTACTGACGTCTCTGAGGCAAATGGAAGAGTCTACTATCAACAGTGCTGACTCCTGGCTTGAGAATCCCGTGGTAGATGTTACTTCATCCACTGACACATATCAAAAGTGCCGACGTATTATGAACAACAATATATCAAAAGAGAAGAAAACGAGGTTGAAGATGGACCTATTGAATAATCTCTTTGCCAATGTGCCGGGAAAGAAGGAGGATGAATCATTCAGAAGCTTTGTGAGAAGAAGACTGCAGAGGAATCCATCTGACAAGACTACAACAAGAACAATCAGTTTTCACTTGGAAACTCATTTTGGATCCACCCTTTGGTTGAACTCTTTGTATGTATTTTTGTATGTTGTTTTGCTGCATGGTATCCGGTATCTTTTTTTGTGCGAGGGAGTAATTAATATGAGGCGCCCTCGGGGCTCCATTTTGCACTGCCCTTTACATACAATGACCTGAGCCCCCGGGCGGACTCTATATCTGGCATTTAGCCACTTTTTTACACCTCTTTTTCTACTAGTTCCTATGTAGGTTCTAGTACAAATACGAGAAAGGTGTCACTACACAACCGTAGAAAATCAGGTACAAAGGAGTTCCTACGGTATCTTGAGGAAAAGGGCTGTTCAAAGACGAGAAATCTGGGTTAGGCCTATTTTGGGTACCACTTTAACAATGACTTCTAAAAGGCTGTTCCGTCGAGTGATCCTCAAAGCTCGCGGTACTCGTGTCATAATAAAAAAGAGCCGGAGTAATCCGCTCAATGGAGTACCACCAAAAGTTCGCGCGGTACTCATGTCACATAAAAGCTTTACATGATTCAAAAATTACTGGAAATCTGTATTTTTTGATTTATCATTCGGCCGCCTCGGCTCTTCATTTGCATCACAATATTGAGGAGAAAATAATTTATGATTTGCAAAAATAATACTGGAAATCTGTATTTTTATTATTGCAATTATTGCGAAGCAACCAATATAGGGAGTAGCCATGGGAACAAAAGTAAAAGAACATCTACATAAACAAAAACAATTGAGCCCCGAGGGCACATAAAGTACCATTACATTACTTACACTTGCACTTCACTGTTAGCCATGGCTTTATGTTCCTATATGTTATCATGATATCGTATGTGATGTCATGCCATGATATCGGGTATGTGATGTCATGCCATGATATCGGGTATGTGATGTCATGCCATGATTCATGATATCGGGTATGTGATGTCATGCCATGATATCGGGTATGTGATGATGTCATGTCATCATGATATCGGGTAGGTGATGATGTCATGTACCATGTTATTGGCACCCCTGAGGTTGACGAGCGCTATTCTGAAGGAGCACCGGTGCCACTTTATTCCCAAACGGTATGATGATATCGGTATATATATGATGTCATGCCATGATATCGACGGCAATATGATGTCATGCCATGATAACATATGCGATGTCATGCCATGATAACGTCATATCACTCGGCGATAAAATCTTAATGTCATATAGTTGTGGTTATATTCTCATTTGGGGTACGCATAAGAGAATAAGTAATAGATAATTCAACAATCAACCGAGTGTAATGTGGTTATGTTACTTTTTGGTGAGTGGTATTTATTATTGTATATATATTGTTCTTCAAGTACTATTGCATATTCTAACGCACACTATTATTATTTCCAGAAGTGTTTGTCACCGTCACAAATGTTATTGCAAGATATCGTACAAATAATGTGCAGATCGATTATAGTAGTAATTAAATATTATGTGGATTGTATAATAAAATACATGCCTTATGTCAATATCGTGAATGGAGTGCTTACATCAATAGATCAGCTTTTAGAATTGATGATACGAACATCTATGCATCAAATACACAATAAATTCGAACATAAATATGCCAGACATTACGAAATACTCATGAAAGAAGCAATAATAATGTATTTAACAACATATGTTGGCAGCAATACAGAGTATTAGTATACTTCGGCCAGATAGTATGATAGTACATTGGATATAAATTAATTCGGTAGTATTTGTTGTGGATTAGATGACGTGATGCTTATTGATGTTACAAAGAGAGCGTGCAGGTAAATTGATTAATGCAACAAGATATTAATGTAATTAACAATAACTAATAACAAGTTATACAACAATAACAATAGTTTATACGATACTGAAAGAGGACATAGATTACCTATGATTTTAGCTGATCCTTTTTCATATTATCTCTCCCTACTTCCAATAAGCTCCATTATATCTTCCAATCTGCCAATCTACATCCAATCGGTATCCCCCAAGAGCCGATCGTTGAATTGGTGGCATTTGACCGTTATTTGGAACTGGTTAGGTTTTTGATGCCGTTTTCTGACCGTTTATTGGAGGTGCCATTTTTGATCATCATAGATTAAAAATCAGTTTTCACCTTGGAAACTCCGAAGGGGTAGGCCGGGGATAACATAAATGTGCCGAAAAATGGGGGCCATAGATACCGGTAAAATCAATTATGAGAAGTCAAGAAGAGCACAACAAGTGTTATGAAGAAGTCAGATCATTCCTTATCTTCATATACTAATCATGTTGTGTGTTGCAAGTATAACAGTATATTCTACTTTAGATTGTATTCGCCTTTTTAGTCACATCACCGCCAGTGCCATTATTGTGCTGCAATTTTTGCTATTTGCAATAAAATAACAAACAACGCCTATACCGTACCATTGCAATAACCATTGCAATATTATTATCGATCCGGCATCGTTCACCACCGCTAATAATTTAACCGTATATTCGTTTCATACAGTATCGCCGCCTTGTAGACAATTATCACCGCCGCCGCCATCATCTTCCTTTTTTGTATATGCAATATCAAAATTATCATTAACGGACAATAGCAAATCAATGTTAAGCGTAACAATTGTTGTGGTATTAATAAATTATAGTAATACCATCATTACTATCAACAAAACAACTTAATTAATTGTTTATTACCAACAGCACACCAGTATCATTATAGTAATACCATCATTACTATCAACAAAACAACTTAATTAATTGTTTATTACCAACAGCACACCAGTATCGTCGTGCAACAAGTAAAATCAATCCACAATGACACAAATAATACAAACACCAACAAATTATGATCAAGGGACCTATTGTAAAATTATTTGTAGTATTTCATGCAGTTGTCGCTGCCGCCGATATTAATATCCTCGTTATACTGTGCTCAAACTTTTGCAATGGGTGCACAAATGTTTACTTATTAAATAACGACCATCAAATAACAACAAGGTATCTTCGGTGGAGCAATAATAGTCGGTATAGGTCTATCGGTATTAGATTAGATACAATTAAATGATTTACAATCAAAATTATAAAATAATACATAACAAATGGGAAAGAGCTATGATCCTATTAGTAGGTCTTACTCTTATACTTGGTCTTAGTCTTGTAATTGATATTGAACTTGACATATCAGAATCAAGAACAAGAACATCATGATTAGTTACATAATAAACTTCATTTAGCTGCCTGACTACCTAATCACATCATTATCTGTTAAATATACTACTACAAGTAGAGAATGTCTCTAGACATAGACGAAAGATTGGAGCAGAAGAAGCTCGAGTTGTACGAGAAGCATGGCTTGGACGGGTCTATGTCAGACGAGGAGGTTGCTAATAAAATCGGATCATTGTCTTCGAATAAGGTTCGACGTCAATTGTTGAACGATTTCAAAGTACAGCTTAAAGTACTGAACATTAATGGGAATTATCAATATAATAATTGTAAGGAAATGATTGACACCTTTCTAGAACATAGGAATGAAGGCTTTCCTCGCTTGAGGTGGCAGATCATGAGTCCTGCAGAACGTAAAGCAGATCAGAAGGCTGCAAAGAAGGCACTTAAGCTTCAGTACGAACATGCCAAAGAGGTGATCGATACATTTAATAGTTTAGTTGCGTGTGATGCTGCTGTGTCTACGACTGAAGAAGAAATATGCCAGGGATGTAGTAAAGTATTACCGCGCAGAGATCAACATTATGTATGCTTCAGTTGCAAACATAAGTTTAAATCTAAGTTCTGTGTGGATTGTCTAGAGACAATCCATTTAGATGTATGCTCCAGTTGCAAACATAAGTTCTGTGAGGAGTGTGAGATAGACAACTTGGATATGTGTCCTGCTTGCGAGAAGAGGTTCTGTCAAAAATGCGATGATCTATCAGGGATCGGTTGTCGGCAATGTCAAGATGCTGCACTTATGTTTGGCTTTATGTAATGAAGATATTACGACATCTTGGAGATATATCACCTAAGATATCAGTCAAAGGAAGGAGAGAAAGTAAGTGTCGGATGTGTAAGTATTGTTTCAATATAATTGGGTAAAAGATGCACTTTCAAGGTCAGTGAAAGGTTCATATGGACAAAAGGCAATCCTAATGCACATTCATAAACTAAACATGTGTGTTGTTGTGTATTTAGGTAGTATAATTTATGTCCCTCTGCTCAAGTTACACAAGAACTACTTCAGACAATTACACGGTTACAAATCGGACAAACCTTCATTGTGTACTTGTATTACCCTCTATTGATAGATGTAGTTCAATAGATTACACAACATAAGTGTGTAGTCAGTAGTCAGTAAGGAAAGAGCTATGATCCTATTAGTAGGTCTTGCTCTTTTACTTGGTCTTAGTCTTGTAATTGATATTGAACTTGACATATCAGAATCAAGAACAAGAACATCATGATTAGTTACATAAACTTCATTTAGCTGCCTGACTA